>LLEM01000012.1_pt1 | contig 43025 bp, 56 predicted proteins | sample 595841 | NCBI WGS metagenome assembly LLEM01 (sample SAMN02919313, study PRJNA255460) | bioreactor metagenome | biome: chemostat; feature: culture 2012_10.2; material: sediment; isolation source: day64 10degC chemostat 2012 inoculated with Wadden Sea sediment taken from... | place: Germany: Bremen ...
GGGGTTACTCGAAACTAGCCACTTTCATCAATAGCAGCTAATTCCGTAGCTGCCCCCCCCACCCTAACCCTCCCCCCTTAAAAAGGGGAGGGAACCAAGAGCTTTTCCATAAAAAAACCGCCTTTCGGCGGTTTTTATTATTTCTCGGCTTTTTCTTTCTTCGGCTTCTTACGCTTGTCGGTAATTTCCCACTTACCGTCAATGAAGAGACCAGTCCAGCCTGATGGCTTGCCTTCGATTTCCGAACGGATGTAGTTCTCTTTCGTCTTACGGCTAAAGCGAACCACTGCCGGGCGACCATCCGGATCTTCACTTGGCGCATCGGCCAAGTATGTAAACTTCGGTGACAAGCGATCCTTAAATCGGGCTAACTCTTCCACCAACGGTGCACGAGTCTCACGTGATTTAGGGAAAGTACTTGCTGCCATAAACAGACCAGAGGCACCGTCACGCAGAACGAAGTAAGCATCCGGATCCTGGCTGCACGGTAGTTCCGGCAAATGAACAGGATCTTCCTTCGGAGGTGCAATTTCACCGTTCTTCAGGATCTTGCGGGTGTTCTTACACTCATCGCTAGTACAACCCCATGTACTTACCGAAGCGACCGTTTTTCAGCTCCATATCCGAGCCACACTTGTCACATTCGATAAGCGGGCCTTCGTAGCCCTTCAGTTTGAACTCGCCTTTCTCGACAATATAGCCGTCACAGCCTGGGTTGTTACCACAGACGTGCAGCTTGCGATCCTGATCAATCAGGTAGGCATCCATCGCAGTATCACACTTAGGACAGCGCTTCTTGGCACGCAGTGCAGCTGTTTCAACGTCTTCTTCAAGAACGTTAACAATGCCTTCTTCATCGCCAAGGTTAATCGTTGTCTTACAGCGTTCTTTTGGCGGCAGGGCATAACCCGAGCAACCAAGGAACACGCCAGTTGACGCGGTGCGAATCCCCCCCATCGGCGCTCACACGTCGGGCACTTGATATCAGTCAGGACGATGTTGTTCGGCTTCATGCCGCCTTCATCTTCTTCACGCTCGGCTTTTTCAAGCTCTGAGGTAAAGTCGCTGAAAAAATGATCCAGTACACCTTTCCAGTTCGCCTCGCCTTCCGCAATCTTATCCAGATTGCCTTCCATGCGCGCGGTGAAATCATAGTCCATCAGATCAGAGAAGCTCTCATCCAAACGGTCAGAAACAATTTCACCCATTTTCTCGGCATAGAAACGGCGCTGATCAACACGGACATAACCACGATCCTGGATCGTCGAAATAATTGACGCATAGGTAGAAGGACGGCCAATGCCTTTCTTCTCGAGCTCTTTAACCAATGCAGCTTCTGTAAAGCGCGCTGGCGGCTTGGTGAAGTGCTGCTTCGGTTCTAGCTCTTCCAGTGTCAACAAATCGCCTACGTGGACCATAGGTAGCGTTGTGTCTTCTGTTTTGCCAGATGGACGCTGAACATGTGTCCAACCAGCAAAGCGCATCGTACGCCCCCTTGGCTTTCAGCGTAAAATCACCAGCCTGAACGGTAATTGTGCTCGAATCATATTTCGCCGGCATCATCTGACAGGCAACAAACTGACGCCAAATCAGATCGTAAAGCTTAATCGCATCCTGCTCCATGCCCTCTAGGTTTTCTGCTTTCACATCAACACTTGATGGGCGGATCGCCTCGTGCGCTTCCTGAGCATTGCCTTTGCTACCATAAACATTCGGCTTCGCTGGCAAATAGTTCTCGCCGTACTCACTGCCAATAAAGTCACGGGCAGACTCTACCGCTTCCTTCGACAAGTTTGTCGAATCGGTACGCATATAGGTAATGTAACCAGCCTCGTACAGACGCTGAGCCAGACCCATCGTACGCTTTACACCGTAGCCTAGACGGGTACTTGCAGCCTGCTGCAACGTCGAGGTGATATAAGGTGCAGAGGGCTTGCTGCTGGTCGGGCGATCTTCACGATCAATAACCTTGTAGGCCGCTTTCTCCAACAGCGACTTAGCCGCCATGGTGTCAGCTTCATTTTCAGGACGGAATGCTTTACCCGCCTGCTGGGCGACCATCAGACGCAGTGCATCATTACCTACCGTTTGGGTATTGGCATGAATATCCCAGAACTCTTCCGGCGTAAATGCTTTGATTTCACGCTCACGCTCAACAATCAGTTTTACCGCAACTGACTGGACACGACCGGCAGAAAGACCACGAGCGACCTTTTTCCACAGCAGCGGCGATACCATAAAGCCGACGACACGGTCTAGGAAACGTCGCGCCTGCTGGGCGTTCACACCATCAATGTTCAACTCACCAGGTTGTTCAAATGCCTGCTGGATTGCATTTTTGGTGATCTCATTAAAAACCACTCGCTTATAACGTTCATCATCACCACCGATGATCTCACGAAGGTGCCACGCAATAGCTTCTCCCTCGCGGTCCAAATCGGTCGCCAGATAAACAAAGTCGGCGTCTTCGGCCAGCTTCTGTAATTCGTTAACGACTTTTTCTTTGCCCGGTAGCACTTCGTACTGCGCTTCCCAATCGTTATACGGGTTAACCCCCCATCTTTCCGATCAGTGCCTTACGCTCTTTTTCTTTCTTGATACGGGTTTTCTCTTCAACGCTCAACCCCCCCTTGGTTGAGGTAGGAGCGGCTTTTTTGCCCGTACTACGTGCACCCGTTGGTAAATCACGGACGTGACCCACACTTGACTTTACAATGAAGTCCTTACCCAAGTACTTATTTATAGTTTTCGCCTTGGCTGGGGGGGACTCCACGATAACGAGAGATTTACCCATAATGACTCTATTACGTCCTCGTGCTCGCAAAACTTTCAATATAAAACAAACAGTTGCAGACCAATCATCACAATGTGGTACGGCAACACTAATAAACCAAACTGATTAAGTAACTAATCACTAGAGGCATTCTCAATACGCTAAGAAAACGCTCGGGATAAGTAGTTACTTAATGTAATTGGTATTTACATATTGGGCTACAATCCTAGAAGGTCAACTGCTTTTTGATGAAAACGGACTGTTTGCTCGTCCCTTCCCCACTTGTTAACACCAAGTTAAAGCTGATTTTTAGCCTCTATTTATTGCAATCCAACCTCTCTTGACACTTTATTTCTGGCCGTAAAGTGGCTGAGGGCGCTAATCATTACCACCTCATCTCCTCTTTGACTATTAAAACCCATAAATTTTTGCCATCGCTCACATAAATTGGTCGAATTTGCACCTCAGCCAGACACTCTTTAACCAATTTGGGAGTAACTCCCCACCCCGAGCAAGGGTTTGTTTTATCGTGTTAACTTCAATACACTGAAGGCCATCTATAGCACCTCATTAACCACAGGTGGCTATACAATGATCACTCTATGATTCAAGAGATAACAGCATGAGCAATAAACAAAACATTTCTTCCGAAGACTTACTGATGATTGCAAACCAGCTCATTCAGGACCATGACGCCTATCTAGAGGGTATGCGAGCCACTTCCGTTGAAGAGAAAGACGATGTGCTGGTATTCAAGGGTGAATACTTCTTGGATGATAGCGGCCTGCCAACAGAGAAAACCACCGCGGTTTTCAATATGTTCAAGTTTCTTGCCCATAAGCTGTCCCCTGAGTTCACACTAAAAGGCTAACTGCTCATACCCTAATAGAACAGCCCCCGCACTGGCGGGGCTGTTAAGTGTACTGACAAACAACTATCAGCAATCAGATATCAATCGTCATGGTGCCTTTGCTAGCGTCGCTATCATCGGCAGGTGGCTCACCACGCTTTTTCGGATCAGCGCCGAACTGATTCGGCCCCCTTTGTTCCATCCAAAACGCCCAACTCAACAATGACGAATATTGGTCCGATAATCGGCAAAAATGTTACGATCACCCACCAGCTGCTTTTATTTCGGTCATGAAGCCGCTTCACATTCAGTGCCGCAGAGGCCCAAAATGCAAAGCCGAAGATCATCAGCGACAGTACTTGCAATGCAACGTTATCAGTGGCATTTCCCGTGTCGGTATAAATAAACACCGGTAGCAACACCAGCAGCACCGGCAAGCTATACAGCCAGTAATCACGGCGTCGCATACGCCCCCTTAAAAGAAAAAAATGCCCCATATCTGATTCATCTGAAAACCTATACGATTGGGCGCTGACCGCGACTGATCCACTTCAGCAGCAGACTATCGGCAGCTTCACCAGTTGCGCCCGCTAGCTTTTCTGCCAGCTTCTTGCGCTGGACATAACGGACTCCCAGTACCTCGCGATCTTTGCAGGCATGAGTAATAAAATCATCACTGGTGCCAATCTCGTCCACCAAGCCAAGCTCATGGGCCTGCTTGCCAAACCAGTGTTCGCCTGTTGCTACTTTCTCCAAATCAAGCTCCGGACGGTGATCCTCGATGAAGTTCTTGAACAGATCGTGCGTTTCTTCTATTTCAGTCTGAAATTTTTCACGCGCTTTGTCGGTATTTTCACCGAACATAGTCAACGTGCGCTTGAACTCACCCGCAGTGATCTGTTCAAACTCAATATCATTTTTCTTCAATAGCTTGTTGAAGTTCGGCAGCTGGGCAATAACCCCCGATTGAACCAACAACCGCAAACGGTGCCGAGATAATTTTATCTGCCACGCAGGCCATCATATAGCCACCGCTTGCCGCGACCTTGTCCACCGAGATGGTCAGCTTGATACCCGCAGACTTCAGACGATCAAGCTGGGAAGATGCCAGGCCGTAGCCATGAACCATACCACCGCCAGTCTCAAGGCGAAGCAACACTTCGTCACCTTCCATTGCAACCGCCAACACCGCAGTCACTTCTTCACGCAGTGCCGATACTTCGCGGGCATCAATGCTGCCATGGAAGTCGAGGACAAACAAACGAGGCTCACGAACGTGAGAAAGGTCACCAGCTTTCGCGGCTTTTTTGATCTCGCTCTGACGCTCTTTATTTTTCTCTTTATCTGCCTTCTTTTCCGCCTTTTCACGGGCTTTAAGCAATGGCTTGTCAAACAAATGTGACTCTAACTGATGTACGGTATTTTTGTACTGCTCAGTGAGATCGGTAACTTCCAACTCACCTTTTTGCGTTCCATGGCGACCGCTCAACCCTTTTGCTAATACAAGAATACTGACAATCGCAATCACCACCGTGGCGATTTTGGCTAGGAACAGCCCATAATCAAACAAAAAATCCAATGTTGAGTCCTCATTTTTGGCATTGTTACCATTGTCTCAAGGGACAATGATTCGCTTATATTTCGCATCTTCTTAGAGATATGGGCAACGCAGGCGTTCTACAAGCCCTGCCGTTTGCCTGTGAAGCGATAATAATTCAATCCTAACACAGCACCACCGTCTTTTAGTGCTTTAACTTCGCGGCTAATGACCTCCAGCCTGCCTTCATTGCGAATAGCACAAGGCATGATTACAACACTGATACTTATAGACTTAGCAATGAATTCTTGGTGGCGGTAGGATGAGCAATTATGACTATTGTCGACAGAATCAACGATGAAATACAAAGTACATTTCAAGCATTGATTCTACTTCCCCACCCAAAGGCTATGTTCAAGATGAAATTCTGTTGTTACGAACAAGAGATCTACGTATGTTTTTGCACATTTTCCCGAACCTCGACAGCTCATCGAATGTGGGTGGCAATCCGCGGTTAATCTGGTGTTGCCAGTAAGATAAGTCAGAATCAACAAGTTCCATCAGTTTTTTCGGACAGCCAATACAACTGTTATCTGGGCCGCACTTAAAAGTATCTTCTTGGTATAGCGGGAAGTCCTGTTTGACTGCATCGATAATTTGCTGCATGGCAGTAATTCTGTCTGGCTTCTTGCTCACGAACTAAGCTCCTAAAGAAGTACAAGCGGGCATTATAGATTCTATTAAAATTAATGCCACACCGAGAAAGAGTAGTTCGGCTTGGCTAACTGTAGGAATGTTCATTGAAACGAGCATCTTGAGGTTGCTTGGGTATAATAGAAAAACTAAAAAACAAATAAGGAAGTTACACGTGGAATATCAAACCGCTGCAGATTCTCTCAAAGATCGTGTCATTTTGGTGACAGGCGCTGGTGAGGGTATTGGCCGCCAGGCAGCCATCAGCTATGCAGCTCACGGTGCAACTGTTATTTTGCTTGGCCGAACAGTTGCTAAGCTCGAAGCCGTTTACGATGAAATTGAAGCGCTGGACTATGCGCAGCCTGCGATTATTCCTCTAGATCTACAAGGGGGCGACCAAGCAGAACTATGACGACATGGTCGAGACCATCGAAGGCCAGTTCGGCCGCCTTGACGGTGTACTGCACAATGCCGGTCTGCTGGGCGTAATGAGTCCGTTCGATCAACTCGGCGAAGATACCTTTGACGATGTCATGCAGGTTAATGTCAAAGCGCAATTTCTGATGACCCAGGCACTGATGCCTCTGGTCAAGAAATCCGAAGACGGTCGCATTATCTTTACCTCTTCGACGGTGGGTCACGAAGGCCGTGCCTTCTGGGGGGGAGCTACTCAATCTCCAAGTTTGCAACCGAAGGCATGATGCAGGTGCTGGCTGACGAGATGAGCAACACCAATGTCCGCGTTAACGCCATCAACCCGGGCGGTACCCGCACCGCTATGCGCGCCAAAGCCTATCCTGCCGAAGATAGCTCGCTGCTGAAAACACCGGCAGACATTATGCCACTGTATCTGTACCTGATGGGTCCCGAAAGCAAGGATGTTAACGGCCAGTGCTTGATGCCCAGCCGAAGCGCAAGCCAGGGGGGGCTGCTTAACCCCCCCACCCTAACCCTCCCCCCCTTCAAAAAGGGAGGGGGGACAAAAGTCTACTTTCTATTCGCACTGTCGCTAGACTCAACGAGCCCAAAATGCTTGACGCAAGTAGCCAGATATAAAAAAAGCAGCCATTGGCTGCTTTTTTAAATTCTACACACTGCTTATTTGCGCGTACGCGGCTTGGCAGGCTTGTTCTTCAGCGGATTACGGCGGTTGGCCGCATTGCCTGAAGGCTTACGTCGGCCTTGCGGCGCTGCCTCTGCATCTTTGTTGCGAGAAGAAGAGCGGCGATTATCCTGGCGACCACGACGACCGCGAGGCGAGTCATCATTCACACGCTCTTCGTGACGACGAACAGCACGACGGATCTGACGAACCCCCCCTTTCTTGCGCTTTTGGCCTTCAACCGTCAGCATGGTGTTTTCTTCTGGCTTCAGCTCTACCATTTCACGCAGGTAGTTAACTTCTTTAAGCTCAAGCTCATTCCAGCCGCCACGCGGCATATCCTTGGTCAGGAAAATATCACCGTAACGGACACGCTTCAGACGACTAACCGTCACACCCTGAGAATCCCAAAGACGACGAACCTCACGGTTACGGCCTTCGGTCAGCATAACGTAGAACGTATGGTTCATCCCTTCACCGCCGGCATAAACCACATCTTCGAAGCGAGCCATACCATCTTCAAGCTTCACACCTTTAACAAGGTTTTTGACCATCTGCTCGTTGACGTCACCGAATACACGCACCATATACTCACGCTCAACGCGGTGACTTGGGTGCATCAATCGATTAGCTAGCTCACCATCAGTAGTGAATAGCAACAAACCTGATGTATTCGCATCAAGACGACCAACGGAAACCCAACGCCCCCCCGTCTCCAAACGTGGCAGGCGGTCGAAAACAGTACGACGGCCTTCAGGGTCATGGCGTGTACATAGCTCACCCTCAGGCTTGTTATACGCAAGCACACGACACACTTCTTCAGAAGGTGCGAGTAGATTGATTTTATGTCCGTCAATACGAACAATTGAATCATGATCATCTTCAAGACGATCACCAAGCTTCGCGACATTGCCATCAATACTCACACGACCATTTTGAATCATTAATTCAAGCTCGCGGCGAGAACCATGGCCAGAACGAGCTAGCACCTTCTGTAATTTTTCACTCATTGGATAAACCTTTGTCGCCTTCACAGGCGTCGAAACATCATCAAATATACTAACAGCACAAATTTCTGCCTATTTGGCTAACAAGTTGCCGCTGTTTGGTATCACGCCTTAAGCCCTCTCAAAGCGACCGCGAATTATGCCAAAAGCTTGATGCAGATACCACCTAAAAGACGGATTAGATAGTCATCTACATTGACTTAGCTCCCACCAGCGGGAACGAATAAGAAACTTATCACCTATTATTCAAACGGAGCAGGATCACCGGCACCGACACGCGCCACTTCCATTTCATCATTACTGAAATCAATAACAGTGGTCGCTGCTCGCCCCCCCAAATAGCCACCGTTGATAATCAAATCAACAGCATGCTCCAGCTTATCGCGGATCTCGTCCGGATCAGACTCAGCGACATCGCTATCAGGCAGAATCAACGATGTCGACATCATTGGCTCACCCAGCGCATCCAGCAGCGCCAGAGCGATAGCATTATCAGGCACACGAATGCCGATAGTCTTACGTTTCGGGTTCATCAGACGACGCGGTACTTCCTTGGTCCCTTTAAAGATAAACGTATAGGCACCTGGTGTATTGTTACGCAATAGACGAAACGCCGTGTTATCGACACGGGCATACAGCGATAGCTCGGACAAGTCTCGGCACAACAGGGTGAAATTGTGTTTATCGTTAAGACGGCGGATCTGACAGATACGCTCTAGCGCCTGCTTGTTTTCCAACTGACAGCCCAGGGCATAACCTGAATCGGTCGGATAGACAATCACCCCCCCGCCATTTCGAATCATTGCCACCGCCTGATTAATTAATCGGACTTGTGGTGTTTCAGGGTGAACATAAAAAAATTGGCTCATTCTTCCTCCTATGATGATTCCGTACTGCGCGGAACCTCCTCATCAACTCGCTTCTTTTCAACTTTCCAGTCTTGCCAGACCTCAGTCACACCTTTTGGCAACCAGAGATTACGTCCAAGTTCGGTCCATGGAGAGGCATAATGAAAATCGGAACCTTGTGAAGCGAGCAAATTGTATTCGATCGAGTAATCAGCAAGTGTTCTACGCTCCTGCTGGGCTTGCTGAGGCTGTGCAACTTCCATTGCATTCCCCGTTGGCTTCGACGAACGCCGTCAGTAGGCGCTTCTGCCATTTCGCCGTCATGTTGTAACGACCGGGATGGGCCAACACGGCCTGGCCCCCCCGGCGGCATGAATCGCCTCGACCGCATCGGCAATCGAACACCAGCTTGGTGGTACATAGCCCGGATTATTACGGGTCAGGAATTTCTTGAACACTGCCTGCATCGTTTTGGCATAACCCTGCTCCACAATCCACTGGGCAAAATGAGACCGAGTTAACGTCGCATCACCAGCAATGGCCTTCGCACCTGCAAGCGCTCCCGGCATACGGTTCTTCTCCAACCGCGCCGCAATTTGTGCCGCTCGCACCTCACGACGTTCAGCTTGCTCGGCAATCAATGCCGTCATTGCAGGATGGTCAGGATCAATATTCAAACCGACAATGTGAATATCAAAATTTCGCCAAAGTGTCGATATTTCAATGCCTTTGATGAGAGTTAACGGCAAATTTTCCGCATCGATTACCTGCTGCGCCGATTCTAGGCCAGCCACGGTGTCGTGATCTGTGATCGCAAGCACATCAACGCGTCGTTCTACCGCTCTTTTTACCAATGCTTCCGGCGATAAACGGCCATCCGATGCCGTGGTATGGCTATGTAAATCAAACAACATAATTTATTTTCTTGACTTTATTTTCATGAACTAGTTTACTAGTACGCAGTTACCCAGTAATAGAATTACAGGATATTTACATGTTACAGCAAATTCATCATCAGCTCCGCGCTTTCTTTTCTTGGTGGTGGCACTTCCCTCTACGGGTGGTGTGATTTGCTGTGCCTTAAGGCCAAACAGACACAAGCCCGCTTACTGCGGGCTTTTTTGTACCCCCCCGACTTTTTTATACCCCCGAACTGACGAATACGACACTCAGTATGATGCGCCTCTACCGATAGTTTGCCAGCGCGTTACAGATTAAAGAGATAGCGAAATGATTATTGTACTAAAACCCAATGCAACCGAAGAACAAGCCAAAGAGATCCTGAGCCGTATCGATAATGCCGGCCTGAAGCCACTCTACATGCCGGGCGTCGAGCGCATCGTATTGGGTGCATTGGGAGACGAACGCGTACTGCAGCAGCTACACCTTGATGCCTACCCCCTGTGTCGAGAACGTCAAACCTATCCTAACCAAGTACAAAATGGTCAGCCGCGAGGTTCAGGCGCACGACACCGTTGTTCGCTTTGGCAATGCCGCTGTCGGCGGTGACAAATTTGCAGTAATCGCAGGCCCTTGCTCGGTTGAATCTGAAGAACAGCTTATGGCCGTCGCTGAGGTTGTAAAAAAGCATGGTGCAGTGGCACTTCGCGGTGGTGCCTACAAGCCTCGCACCAGCCGTATGATTTTCAGGGCATGGGAATAGAGGGATTAAAACTACTTCACAAAGCCAATCAGCAATTTGGTCTTCCGACGGTTTCTGAAGTCATGGAAGTCGGTCAGGTTGATTCAATGTGTGAATATGTCGACTGCCTACAGATTGGTGCCCGCAATATGCAGAACTACGCATTGTTAAAAGCTGTGGGTGAAAGTAAAAAACCGGTCTTGCTCAAACGCGGACTTTCCGCCACTATCGAAGAGCTGTTATTAGCGGCGGAATACATCTATGACGCAGGAAATCCAAACATTATCCTGTGTGAGCGTGGTATCCGTACCTATGAAACAGCGACAAGGAATACGTTGGACCTCAATGCCGTCGCCTACCTGAAGCAACGTACCCACCTTCCTGTGGTGGTTGACCCTAGCCATGGTACCGGTGTGCGCGAGCTGGTGATCCCGCTTTCCCGGGCAGCAGCCGCAGTTGGCGCTGATGGCATTATTGTCGAATCACACTTAAATCCGTGTGAAGCCTTATCCGACGGCCACCAGGCGCTGACAGGTCCAATGTTTGAACAGTTAATGCAAGAGTTGAAACCGTTTGTAGAAGCGGCAGGGAGAACGCTGTGAATACGACCCCTCTAGGTACCGGCGAGCTAGAGCTACTTAGCCTCGACGTACCCTATGTGGCGGATCCGACGGAGTTGTATTACTCCGTTTGTGGCAACCGTCCACATAATTTATTGCTGGAGTCGGCCGAAATCGACTCCAAGCAGGATTTAAAAAGCCTGATGCTTGTTGATGCTGCGGTACGTATTGTATGCCGCGGCAAGCAAGTTCGGCTGGAAGCATTAACAGACAACGGACTCAATGTCCTGCAGACCATTGAACAGGCACTGGCTGCTGGTATTCAGAGCCAGCGTGAAAGCCACTGCCTGATCCTCGATTTCCCGAGTGCCGAGCGCACACTGGATGAAGACAGCCGCCTGCGTCAAACCTCATCGTTTGATGCACTGCGAATGATCCAGCATGCCTTTGATACCTCGGGCCACCCGCGTGAAGCCCTGTTTCTGGGCGGTCTGTTTGCCTATGATGTCGTCGCCGGTTTCGAACCGCTGCCGGACGTCACCGAGGACAACAAGTGTCCGGACTACCTATTCTATATTGCCGAAACCTTGCTGGTTATCGACCACCAGCGTCGTAGGGGGGGCAAGCTGCAGGCAACGCTGTTTGGCGGTAATGAGTATACTTCTAGTTATTTTGAGCTGAGCCGTCGGCTGCAGCATATCAAGGAAGCCTGTCTGGAGCCGAAACCGCTCCCCCAGTGCCGAGTTTCTTGAACAATGTGAACCTGTTGCCAGCATTAGCGACGAGGCATTTTGCCAAACCGTACTCGACCTAAAACAGCATGTTATTAACGGTGATGTCTTCCAGGTGGTTCCGTCCCGCCAGTTCACGTTGCCGTGCCCGTCACCGCTGGTTGCCTATAAAGAGCTGAAAATTGGTAACCCAAGCCCTTACATGTTCTATCTGCAAGATGCTGACTTCACTCTGTTTGGTGCCTCTCCGGAGAGCGCGCTGAAATATTGCACCGAAAGCAATCAGGTGGAAATTTACCCTATTGCCGGAACCCGTCACCGCGGCAAAAACCCTGACGGTTCTATCAACCTGGATCTCGATGGCCGTATTGAGCTTGAACTGCGCAGTGACATGAAAGAGAACGCCGAGCACATGATGCTGGTCGATCTGGCCCGTAATGATGTTGCTCGGATCAGCGAGCCCGGCAGCCGCTATGTCGCCGATTTACTTCAGGTAGACCGCTACAGCCATGTCATGCACCTTGTCTCCCGCGTTGTCGGTCAGCTACGTGGCGACCTCGATGCCCTGCATGCCTACCAGGCCTGCATGAATATGGGGGGGACACTCACCGGGGCTCCTAAAATTCGTGCCATGCAGCTGATCCGTGACGTCGAGCAACGCCGTCGAGGCAGCTACGGTGGCGCGGTTGGCTACCTGACAGGCCATGGCGATATGGATACTTGTATTGTGATCCGCTCAGCCTATGTCGAGGATGGTATTGCCAGTGTGCAAGCCGGTGCCGGTGTGGTTTATGACTCGGTACCACAGGCCGAAGCGGATGAAACCCGCGGCAAGGCACAGGCAGTCATCGCTGCCATCCGCAAGGCACACAGTGCCCCCCCAACCCGGTCAGCATAAGGAGCAAAGCCATGACAAGTGCAAAAATCGTATTGCTAGATAATTTTGACTCCTTTACCTACAACTTGGTGGATCAGTTCCGTTCGCTGGGTTACCCGGTCACCATTTACCGTAACAGCCTAAGTGCCGATCAGATGGAGCAGGCACTGGCAGAAAAAAACAATCCGGTACTGGTGCTATCTCCCGGCCCCCGGCGCACCAGCTGATGCCGGCTGCATGCCTGAGCTTATCAAGCGGGTTCGCGGCAAAGTGCCGATGATTGGTATCTGTCTTGGCCACCAGGCCATTGTCGAAGCCTATGGCGGCAAGGTTGAAGGTGCCGGTGATATTGTCCATGGTAAATCAGCCATGATGAGCCACAGTGCCCATACTGTATTTGGCGAGTTGCCAAGTCCGCTTTCCATTGCCCGCTACCACTCTTTGGTCGCGACGGAAGTGCCTGACAGCCTGACAACTATCGCCGATGTCGATGGCTTAGTGATGGCAGTAACCAACGACCAAGATCGCGTATGCGGCTACCAGTTCCACCCTGAGTCGATTCTAACTACACAAGGGGCTCAGTTGCTCACCAATACACTGAACTGGGTAATGTCAAAACCGAACAGCCAGAACGAGCGCGCAAAGATTTAGGGAGAAAGAGACTGTGGACGCAAGCATTTATACTATTGCCAACAAATTATATGGCCAGCAGGCCCCTGAGCCAAGAAGAGAGCCAGACGCTGTTCGACGCCATCATCAAAGGCGAGGTCGAGCCTATTCTGCTGTCGGCAGTACTGACCGCCCTGAAAATCAAAGGGGAAACCCCCGGCTGAAATCGCTGGCGCCGCCAGTGCCTTGCTGGCTAATGCCAACCCGTTCCCGAGTCCGGACTATGATTTTGCCGATATCGTCGGAACCGGTGGTGACGGTGCCAATACGATCAATATCTCGACCACGGCCGCCTTTGTTGCCGCAGCCTGTGGCGTAAAAGTCGCCAAACACGGCAACCGCGGTGTTTCAAGCAAGTCGGGCTCATCCGACCTGCTCGACAAATTTGGCATCAATCTGGCGATGACAGCCGACAATGCCCGTGGCGCACTAGACGAACTGGGAGTTTGCTTCTTGTTTGCACCGGAATACCACGGCGGTGTCCGCCATGCGATGCCAGTTCGCCAGACATTAAAAACCCGAACAATCTTCAATGTCCTTGGGCCGTTGATTAACCCGGCCCGGCCGAATATCGAGCTAATGGGCGTTTATGACAAGGCGTTGGTACGGCCAATTGCCGAGACCATCGCGACTATGGGCATGAAACGCGCAGCCGTAGTTCACGGTAGCGGTCTGGATGAAGTGGCCATCCACGGTGAGACCACCGTTGCTGAAATCATCAATGGCGAGATCAAAGAATATACCCTTACCCCGACTGACTTTGGTCTGAAAGCCTACCCGCTTGAAGCAATCAAGGGCGGCGAGCCGGAAGAAAACCGAGCCATTATTACCAATATCCTGACCGGTAAAGGTACCGAGGCCCAACAAGGTGCAGTCGCTGTCAACGTTGCCATGCTACTGCGTCTGTTCGGTAACGAAGACTTGAAAGCCAACACTCAACAAGCCATTGACGTCATGCAGTCTGGCAAAGCATTTGAGCTGGTTGAAAAACTGGCAGCACGAGGTTAACCATGGAAACAGTATTAGCGAAAATTGTGGCTGATAAGCGCCTGTGGGTTGAAGCGCGCAAGCAGAAGCAGCCCCCTTGACGAGTTCATTGACGGGCTGATCCCGAGTGACCGTAGCTTTTATGATGCACTTTCTGGTGATCAGACGGCTTTCATCCTTGAGTGTAAAAAAGCCTCGCCATCAAAAGGCCTGATCCGCCAAGACTTCAACCTTGATCATATTGCCAAGGTCTACAATGGCCATGCCAGTGCGATCTCGGTACTGACAGACGAGAAATACTTCCAGGGCAATTTTGATTTTCTGCCTCTGGTACGCAATCAGGTCAAACAGCCGGTATTGTGCAAAGACTTCATGATCGACATCTACCAGGTGTATCTGGCGCGCCATTACAGTGCCGATGCCATTTTATTGATGCTATCGGTTCTCGATGACGACGAATATCGTGAGCTTGCCGCCGTCGCCGAGAAACTGAACCTCGGCATTCTAACCGAGGTCAGCAACGAGCAGGAGCTGGAACGTGCCATCGCACTGAAGGCCAAGGTAGTCGGGATCAATAACCGCAACCTGCGCGATTTAAGCATAGACCTCAACCGCACCAAAGAACTGGCTCCGCGTCTGTCGCAAGACACCATTGTGATTTCAGAATCGGGGATCTATAACCACCAGCAAATCCGTGAGCTTACCGCCTATGCCAACGGCTTTTTGATCGGCAGCTCGCTGATGGCCGAGGACAACCTGGAATTGGCTGTACGTCGTGTCCTGCTTGGAGAGAACAAGGTATGCGGCCTAACCCGGGCCGATGATGCCAGCGCCGCCTATCAAAGCGGTGCGGTATACGGCGGACTCATCTTTGTTTCCACTTCACCGCGACAGGTTGATATCGAGCAGGCGCGGATGGTAATGAGCGGTGCACCGCTAAAATATGTCGGTGTATTTCGCAACGCCGATCCCGATGCAGTCGGCAAGGCCGCGAAAGCCCTGTCACTGTCGGCTGTTCAGCTGCACGGCGAAGAAACACCGGACTATGTACAGGGTCTCAAGGCTCACCTTCCTAAAGACTGCGAGATTTGGAAGGCACATGGGATCACGACAACTGTCCCGGACTTCGCCCGATGGCCAGTCGACAAGCACCTTCTCGACAGTAAAGTCGGCCAACAGTCAGGGGGAACAGGTATTGCTTTTGACTGGAGCCTGCTCAGTGATACCGACAAGCAAAACATTATGCTGGCTGGTGGCCTGACCCCCCCCGAAAATGCCTGCGAGGCAGCCAAACTAGGCTGCAAAGGACTGGATTTAAACTCCGGTGTTGAAAGCACCCCGGGCAAAAAAGATCAAACAAAATTGAATGCGGCCTTTGCCGCAATCAGAAAGTATTAAGGATAAGAAAAATTATGAGCAAACTAGACGCCTACTTCGGTGAATTCGGTGGACAATACGTACCCCAGATTTTGGTACCCGCACTTGACCAGCTGGAAGCTGCTTTTATCGAAGCCCAGCAAGACCCTGGCTTTCAAAAAGAATTTATTACCCTGCTAAAAGAGTATGCTGGCCGCCCGACGGCATTGACGCTATGCCAGAACCTTACCAAAGGCACCAAAACCAAACTCTACCTCAAGCGTGAGGACTTACTACACGGTGGTGCACACAAAACCAATCAGGTGCTGGGTCAGGCTCTGCTGGCTAAACGAATGGGCAAAAATGAAATCATTGCCGAAACAGGTGCTGGCCAGCACGGTGTTGCTACAGCACTGGCCTGTGCCCTTCTCGGATTAAAGTGCCGCGTTTATATGGGTGCCAAGGACGTAGAACGCCAGAGCCCGAACGTATTTCGAATGAAGCTGATGGGTGCGGAAGTAATCCCGGTTCACTCCGGATCCGCCACCCCTAAAAGATGCCTGCAACGAGGCGATGCGCGACTGGTCAGCAACATATGATAAAGCCCACTACCTATTAGGAACTGCGGCAGGTCCTCATCCGTTCCCGACGATTGTCCGTGAGTTCCAGCATATTATTGGCGAAGAAACCAAGGCACAAATCCTGGAAAAAGAAGGTCGCCTTCCTGACGCAGTCATCGCCTGTGTCGGTGGTGGCTCCAACGCCATCGGTATGTTTGCCGATTTTATCGAGGATAAGGAAGTGGGCCTTATTGGTGTCGAGCCGGCAGGTAAGGGTCTTGATACCAATATGCACGGCGCGCCGCTCAAACACGGCAAGCTGGGTATTTTCTTCGGAATGAAAGCCCCCGCTGATGCAGGACGAACACGGTCAGGTCGAAGAATCCTATTCGGTCTCTGCCGGTCTGGACTTCCCGTCTGTCGGCCCGCAGCATGCTCACCTAAACGCGACTGGCCGCGCCGTCTACGGCTCCGTCACTGACGATGAGGCACTGGACGCATTCCAGTCGCTAGCTCGCAACGAAGGGATTATTCCGGCACTAGAATCTGCCCACGCACTGGCCTACGCCCTTCAGATGATTGAGCAAGAGCCCGAGAAAGAACAAATACTGGTCGTTAACCTATCCGGTCGTGGCGACAAAGACATTTTCACTGTACACGATATTCTAGAAGCAAAGGGAGCGCTGTAATGGATCGTTATCAAGCACAATTTGACCACCTGGCGGCAAAAAACGAAGGCGCGTTTGTTCCTTTTGTCACTATCGGTGATCCCAATCCCGAGCAATCATTAAAAATCATCGACACCTTGGTGGCGTCCGGTGCCGATGCGCTAGAGCTGGGTATTCCATTCTCGGATCCACTGGCAGACGGCCCGACAATCCAGGGCGCAACCATTCGAGCACTGGAATCCGGCACGACACCAGCGATCTGCTTTGAATTGCTCGCTAAAATTCGCGCTAAATACCCGGAGCTGCCAATTGGCCTGTTGATGTATGCCAACCTTGTATTTGGTGCAGGTATCGAGAACTTCTACCAGAAATGTGCCGAAGCCGGGGTGGATTCAGTATTGATTGCCGATGTACCGGTCAAAGAATCTGCCGAGTTCCGCGTAGCCGCGGAAAAATATGGGATTCATCCAATTTTCATTGCGCCACCGAACGCCGATGAGGCGACACTGAAAATAGTCTCAGAATACAGCAGTGGCTATACCTACCTGCTATCACGTGCCGGTGTTACCGGTGCCGAAACCAAGGCCGGGATGCCAATCAACCACCTGTTGGAAAGCCTCAAAACACACGACGCACCACCGGCATTACTTGGCTTTGGGATCTCAGAGCCAAATCAGGTAAAAGAAGCTATTGAAGCCGGGGCAGCAGGCGCAATCTCAGGCTCTGCCGTGGTGAAAGTTATCGAGAAGAACCTAGGGAACGATGATGAAATGCTAAACCAGATGGGCCAGTTCATCAGCAATATGAAAGCAGCAACACGTCTGGGATAATAGCTCCAACAAAACAATAACCTTTCAAAGCCGCATTCCCTGCGGCTTTTTCACGCCAACACAACGATTTATGACCAATATTCAACCAACATTCACCCTATAAACAAAGCTAAACCCGTATTAGATCAAAGATCTTAGTCCATGCCCGCCTTACAGTAGCCAAGTTGTTAAGGGTAGCGCTTTTGTCACCAGACATATTCACACCCTATAACAGCAAAGCAAAATATCGAAAACAATGATTGATAAATACAAAAATTGCGCGTAAAAACACATCCGCAAAGTAAAGGGTTAACATTTACAACAATCACAGCACTTAACCCTAATCAAAATTAACAAACACAACAGAGGTACCAAAGGTGTTAAAAGAAAAAGGACTATTAGGCAATATCGGCGTCCAGGTCGTCATTGCCATGTGTGTGGGCACACTCGTTGGCGCGATGATGGGGGGGCAATCAGCCAGCATGTTTGCACCGCTTGGTAGCATTTTTATCCACTTGATCAAAATGCTTGTTATCCCATTGGTGGCAGTCGCTATCATTTCAGGTGCAGCCGGACTTGGAAGCAGCCACTCAGCAGGTAAAGTTGGTTTTGCCACTCTGGGTTTCTTCGGCTTTACATCAGCCGTTGCTGTTGCACTGGCCCTATTCATGGGCGAAGTCTTTCAACCAGGAATGGGCGTAGACCTAACAGGTGTTGAAGGCTTGTTCTCAAACGTCTATGCCGATAAAGGCGATCTGCCATCCTTCTGGGCCACCGTATTAGGGATGATCCCGACTAACGTATTCCAGTCACTCAATGAAGCGAATATTCTACAAATTCTTGTGTTCTGCCTTTTCTTTGGTATCGCTTTATCCAAGCTGGAAAAAGATCGTCGTGATCCACTCATCAATGGTGTAAACGCAATTGTTGATGCCATGGTTTGGATGATCAATGTCGTCATGAAAATTGCACCACTTGGTGTTTTCGGCCTGATGGCAGATGCCGTTGGCACTTTTGGCTTTAGCGCCCTGATGGTCGTATTCAAGCTATTTCTTGTCTACGTCGGTGCCATCCTGATTTACGGTTTCATCTTCTACCCGCTGATGATCAAGGTATTCAGTAAGACATCACCGCTGAAGTTCCTGTCGGTAATGAAAAAGCCACAGGCAGTTGCCCTATCAACAGCCTCTTCCATGGCAACACTGCCAGTTACCATGGAAGCCTGTGAAGAAGAGCTAGGTGTTAAAAACTCTACAGCATCGTTTGTACTGCCGCTGGGTGCCACCATCAACATGAGTGGTAACGCGATTTACTATGGTCTGGTTGCTATCTTCTTTGCTCAGATGTTCAATATTGATCTGGGAATGAGCGCATATGTAGCCATTATCGTTACCTCGACCCTGGGTGCGGTTGGCCAGGCCGGTGTTCCGGGACCATCATTCCTTGTTGTAGCCGTACTGCTGTCAGCAGGGATCCCGATTGAAGGTCTGCCGCTGCTGTTCGCCCTTGACCGTATTTTCGATATGATCCGTACTGCGCTGAATATCACCGGTGATGCTGCCTGTGCTGTCATTATCAATGATATGGTAAGTAAAGATCCGAGCCACGCAGCGGAAGAGAAAGTACAGAACGCTTAATTGCTTCAACTTCTCTCGACGGAACGAAATAGTACCGTGTTAGAGGCCGCTGACAAATTGTCAGCGGCCTTTTTACTATTCCGAACGAGATAACTACACAAGAAAACTAAGCAAGAAATCTAAGCAAAAAATCTATACGAGAAAGCTATGTGAAAAAGCTATGCAAGGACACGAATACCAATCTGGATAAGTTACTGAGCAGATACTTATCCAGATTGGTATTAGGTATACTAGTAGCAAGCAACAAATATCCAACGATATACGTTCATTCCGCTAAGCCCTGTGGGGGGGCTTGGCAACAACAAGGCTGCTATTGAATGAAACAACTGATCGACTTTATCCCGCTGATCGTCTTCTTTATCTTGTATAAAACACATGATATCTACGTCGCTACGGGTGCTTTGATAGCTGCTACTGCGGTGCAGGTTGCATTGACCTGGATCTTGTATAAGAAAATAGAGAAAATGCAGCTCATTACTTTCGTAATGGTCGCTGTATTTGGCGGGCTAACGCTATTTCTCCACGATGACAACTTCATCAAGTGGAAAGTCACGATTATCTATACCCTGTTTGCCGGAGGCTTGGCCGTCAGCCAGTATCTTGGCAAGCCGCTGATCAAAAAAATGCTCAGTAATGAAATCAACCTTCCGGAGCTGATCTGGAAACGGATTAATGTTGCCTGGATGCTGTTTTTCATTATTTGCGCCATTATCAACGTCTATGTAGCCTTCCGGCTGCCACTTGATGTGTGGGTTAATTTTAAAGTCTTTGGGTTATTAGCCCTAACTTTGATTTTCACCCTTGCCACCGGTGGATATATTTATCACCATATGCCGAAAGAAACCGATTCTGAATAGTTGTAAAATCGAACCATGACCATAGAAAATAACATTCCTCGCGGACAGTTGCTGCTCCGCACCCTAGCTATGCCCGCAGACACCAATGCCAATGGCGATATTTTTGGCGGCTGGATTATGTCTCAGCTGGATCTGGCCGGTGCCATTTTGGCCAAAGAAATTTCAGGCGGACGCGTTGTCACCGTTTCTGTCGATAGCATTGCCTTCAAGGCGCCTGTCAGTGTCGGAGACGTAGTATGCTGCTATGGCGAATGCAGCCGCATTGGCAACACATCGATGAGTGTTGCACTGGAAGTCTGGGTGAAGCCTGTCGCTCCTGATGGCATCGGCGATCGTTACCGCGTCTGTGAAGCCACCTTTAATTACGTGGCGATCAACAGTGAAGGTCGACCGCGTCCGATACGAAAAGCGTAAAGCTTTCCTCACAATTCGCCCTAACCTCTGGTTGGGGCTTTTTTTTGCTTTAAGATAATGCCCAATATCAATACCAAGCCTTTCTTTTCTCTGACTGAAACGGCTTGGTTTAACTTAGTCACAGGGAGAATTCAGCGAATGTGGTATGTTATTTTTTCTCAGGATGTAGAAAACAGCTTAGAGCGTCGCCTGAGTGTTCGCGAAAAACATCTTGCCCGCCTGAAAGAGCTACAAGAACAGGGCCGTCTATTAGTTGCAGGTCCAATGCCGGCTATCGACAGCGACAACCCGGGAGAAGCGGGGTTCACTGGCTCAACAGTCATTGCAGAGTTCAACTCTTTGGCCGATGCCAAAGCCTGGGCTGATGCCGATCCGTACATCGAAGCCGGTGTGTATGACAATGTCACTGTTAAGCCATTTAAGAAAGTTCTACCCTAATTGGCAAAGGCGCTACACACAGCAATAAACCGAGATTATTTATCTGATGTTTAAAAAAACGTTTGTATGCATCGCATTACTCGCTCTGGCGGGCTGCGCATCGAACCAGGATGATGCGGCTAAAGCGTTGGCCAAAAGTCGTGCGTCGCTTATCAACAACAAAGCGCCCTACGACAAGATCGGTGAATACCAGATCATGAAAGCACAGGCACGGGAAAAAACAGTCGAAATCACGATCTTGTATGGTGGTGGCGGCAAGATCCCACCTTCGCAGGCAGTCAAAAATGCAGCCGTTAATTACTGCAGCAGTGAAGAGCTCACCCCTTTATTTAGCGAAGGCGTAAGCTATAAAATAATGGTCATGGATATGCGTGGTCGTACTATGGCAGAGCAACCGGTCTATACCGAGTACTGCAAAGGCTTAGCAAAGTAATTTCTTTCTCGAAAAACAATACCGCCAAATAGACGCATCTGGCGGTATTTTTCATTCTTAGTTCCGGTCAAACACCAGTACTTTCAACCCACCCTCGGGATCAATATCTTTAAATTCCGGCGGGTTTTCCAAACGTTCGGTAAACATCAGCTCCGGAGCTTCGGTCGCCATCCCATCAATTAAAAACTGAGACGAAACTGACGGATCGTTAACGCATGCGACTACCTTGCCGGCTTCTGTTAGCAGATCAGGCAAGCGACGAAGGATCTTCTGGTAATCCTTGGTCAGGGCGAAGCTACCTTTTTGAAACGACGGCGGATCGATAATGATCAAGTCATACGGCCCCAGCTTACGGACTTTACCCCATGACTTAAAAAGCTCGTGGCCAAGGAAACTGACTTTCTTCAAATCATGCTTGTTCAGATGGTGATTATCGCGACCACGGCTCAATGCCGCTTTCGCCATATCTAGGTTAACCACATGCTCTGCCCCACCCTCGATCGCAGCCACGGAAAAACCACAAGTATAAGCAAACAGGTTAAGCACCCGTTTACCCGCAGCATGATGCATTACCCAGTCACGGCCATAGCGCATATCAAGAAACAGACCGTTGTTTTGTTTGCGCCCTAAATCCAACTTAAAAATCAGGCCATTTTCGACGACATCCTGATAATCACCACTTTCACCCCCATAGGATCTCCATTGGCGATCCCTGCCGGTCTCTATGCTGCAACAAAAGCGAAGTCGCGTCACTTTGCAGCCAAGCCTCGGATGTACATAAACCCGTCAGCATTTTGTCCAACTCATTAAGGAATGACTCGGATGGCTCTTTAAATAAAGAAACTAATACCTGGCCACTCAACCAATCAACAGTGAGCTGCTCTAACCCCTGCCAACAGCGCCCTCGGCCATGGAATAAACGACGAACCTCTGTCGGCGGCGACGTCAGTTCATTAAGCAGGTGTTGTTCTAAGGTAGGTAGCGCAGTTGTTTCCATAACTCTACAGTCTTGATTGAAATAAGGCCGCTATTCTAATACCAATGCCTTGTGCCATTCCAGACAATTATCGGCAGCAAGACTTACCGGCATTGGGAGACAACATCAAACGGTATTCAATGAGGCTTCAGGCGACTAATTTAATATTTTCATCAGGGAGGCGATGGCTGGCGAGGGTAACATATTCTGCGGTGACACGGACTTGTCTTTGACGTTTAACGCGGGGATTTGAACTTTTGACGATTACGGCGAAATGATGCCAGTCCCCCAAAATAGAGATTGGTTCTTTTTCTTCTTCAGTCGCATACGAAGCGACATGGAACGGGTATGGCGCATTGTAATCCTCAATCTAGGCGTTTCCTAGGCCGGTATTATATGTGATCTTTATCAATAGTTTAATTGCGTTTGCGCAATTAACAGTCAGTTAGCGATTATTAATTTATGTTTTTACCAACTTTGTGTAAAAAAAGGCCTTTAAGACCTATTTCTAACGGTCTATTTTAAAAAACATGGTGATTTGATAACCAATTGTTACTTTTTTCTCGATAACGTTGGCCAAGCAAGTGTCGATGGGAACTGCCATTCTGTCAGTGCTTGTTGCACTTCAGCGGTTTTCCACAGTTCTCCCTGCTCCGGTACACTGGAAAACTGGCGCCATTCCCCCTGATAAGGAAAGTGCAACGCGAATGCATGGAGGTAGCCACGATCAGCGGTTTCACAGCCATATATTGCATCTCCGGCAATCCCTGATCCAACGCTGCGCAGCGCTACACGAATTTGGTGGGTCTTTCCTGTGTGGGGGTTTACATAAAAACAGGCGACGCCCGTCACCGCCTGCGGTAGAGACGAACTGGGTCACCGCTGGATTATCTTTGCTGCTCTCAAGCTTCCAGCTGCTACGGCGAGATCGGGACATATCACCGATCACTACACCCTGCTTTTTCTTTGGTTTTTTTCGTCCCAATGGCCAGATAAAACTTTTCGACCTCGCGGCGAGCAAAGTTCATCGAAAGCTCGGAAGCCGCCTGATGATGTCGACCCAGCAACAACAGGCCAGACGTCATCTTATCAAGACGATGAATGAGGTACAGCTTCTCATCGCCTGTCTGTTTGGCAACAGCTGCCAGCAACGGCTGTTCATTGTCATCTTTATGAACACTCACATCCGGGTGTTTATTGATAACCAAAAAATCAGGATGTTGATAAACCAGAGTGAACATAACCAGATACCATTGAGCAGGGCGAAAATCGAGACGCGGAGTATATACCGTTTGCGATTAATACCAAATGCCAAAGACACAAAAGCCGCTCAGTTGAGCGGCTTTATTCGGCTGTAACAACCGTAACTGGTTACCAGCTTGGAATTAGGCGAAGAATACCCACAACATCATCAACGGACAGACAACACGTACGTACCAAGGCCAGATTTTCCAAAAGAGTCCCCTTCTCAAGTTCAGGATAACCTTCTTTTATTTCCTGCAATACCTTGTCACGCTTCCATACCCCAACCAACAAGCAAGGCAAATAGCATACCAAGAATAGGCTGGGCATATTCAGTCGTAATTGAGATGACCAGACCGAACATATCGCCAAAGTTGAAAACGATAATGCCAGAAAACAAGGTGATCAGGCCGCCAATCCACCATACCGCGACTTTTCGATCTTGATTCAGCTCTTCTGTCGCACAGGCAACCGGCACTTCAAGCATCGAAATGGAAGAGGTCAGTGCCGCAATCACCATCAATACGAAGAACAGGACGCCAATGAATAACCCGGCTGAACCCATAGTCTCGAACATTGCTGGTAATACACTAAATACCAAGGTATCTGACGACAATAACGCACCAGTATCACTGTAGATTTCAACACCATTATGCTGGGCAACAAACATCGCAGGCAGGATAAGCAGGCCAGCAATAAAGGCAACGGAGGTATCTAACAGCGCAACTTGCGCTGCAGTTTTCGGCAGGTTCACATCTTTTTTGATATAAGAGCCATAAACCATCATTGAACAGACACCCCAGCGACAACGAGAAGAATGCCTGGCCCATTGCACTGACTACCAGACCCGGACTGAAATGAGAAAAGTCCGGAACTAGGTACATCTTAAGTCCATCGATAGCACCATCCTGAGTCAGGATGTAGGCAACCATCACCACGAACAACACTAGCAGAACCGGCATCAATCGGGTCGACCAGCGTTCGATACCGTTAGCTACCCCGTTTCGTACCACGAGAATAGTCAAAACCATAAAGCAAACCATAAGTATCAGGTTACGGGAAGCGCTGAAAGATTCTAACCAGTTAGCCGCCGACACCAGGCCAATAGCCTCCAGAATCGGACCGACGAGGAAACCAAATAGCCAACCGGCAACAATTGCGTAGAAGCTGAGGATCATTGAAACCGCAATCATCCCGGCCACACCAAGCAGTGTTGCAATCCCACGCTGCTGAGGCCATACCGAACGCAGCGACTTTATTGGGGTTCGCACTGCCGTATCGACCAATCGTTAATTCTGCAACCAGCAGTGGATACGCCAGCGCAAACACCATCAGCAGATAAACCATAAGAAACACAGCACCGCCGTTGCTTGCTGCCTGAGTAGGGAAGCCCCCCCAAATGTTCCCTAAGCCAACAGCAGAACCCCGCTGCTGCCAAAATAAAACCTATCCGTGAGCTAAACTGCGCTCTTGATCCACTCGCCATACGACTCTCTACACTAGTTGATAATTATTGTACTGCTATGTTCCATGTGCTTCATTTCGGGTGTAAAGTTTTATGTACATTTAAAAGAGTATCAATCACACCGTCAATATTGGCAAGTAAAACAGTTTGAGAATACAATGTGAAGCCCGCTTTTCTATTTTTTGATCTATCACTAGCATTTCTCTATAAAACGCGTTTTTCCGCACACAAATTAACCACTTTATACTGTTTTGTTTCACTGCTGTTAAAAGTATTGGCAGATGTTTCTGTCGGCAAGATAACGTTGGTATTCCGCCCGTTTCAATGCAGAATAGAGGGCATATAACTCTTTCCTTAATAAGATAAGCCATTCACATGGAACAGTTTTATCAAGTACTTGCTTGGGTCAGCGTATTCTTTTACTGGCTAATTATTGCTGGTGTAACAATGCGCGTTGTGTTCAAGCGTCGCGTTGTAGGTGTTTCACTGGCATGGCTGATGATCATCTATATCATCCCGGTTGGCGGTGTTTTTGCTTATCTACTCGTTGGCGAGCTCAACCTCGGGAAAAAACGTGCAGTGCGGGCGTTGGAAATGTTCCAACCATTTGCCGACTGGTTTCAGCGCCTGAATGATTGTCCCGGCCACCAGCCACAGCATATGAGCCACCATGCCCGCCCTATCAGTGACTTATGTGAAAACCGTCTGGGCATCCCGGCTCTTTGCGGCAATACGCTTTCTTTGCAGGATTCTCCGCACAAAATCCTGCGCTCGCTAATCGAAGATATTCACCAAGCCCAAGATGCGATTCACCTCGAATTTTATATCTGGCACCCGGGAGGACTGGCCGACGAGGTGGCCAGCGCACTGATTATGGCGGCAAAACGCGGAGTCACCGTTAAGATAATGCTGGATGCGGCTGGTAGCATGCGTTTTTTCCGCTCGTACTGGCCGAAATTAATGCGTAATGCCGGAATCGAGATCACCGAAGCACTAGCTGTAACACCGCTTCGCATGTTCCTGCGACGCCTTGATCTTCGCCAGCACCGTAAAATTGTTGTAATTGACAACAGCATTGCCTATACCGGCTCGATGAATCTGGTCGATCCCGAACACTTCAAAACCAAGGCCGGAGTCGGCCAGTGGATCGATGTCATGGTGCGGGTGACGGGACCGACCGTGGCAATACTGAACTGCATCCAAGCCTGGGACTGGGAGGTCGAAACCGGCGAGCGCTACCTGCCACAACTACCGACGTGCAAGTTACCCTCTCCCGCCGACAGCTCTGACATGATCCAGGTGATCCCTTCAGGCCCCCGGCATGCCCGACGAGATCATTCACCAAGTGCTGCTTCTGAGTATTTATCAGGCACAGAAAAGCGTGGTTATCACCACCCCGTATTTCGTCCCGAGCGAGAACCTTCTCCATGCACTGGAAAGTGCCGCCGAGCGTGGCGTTAGTGTCCATATCGTCATACCTGATAAAAATGACTCGATCATGGTTGAGTGGGCCAGCCGCTCTTTCTTTACCGAGCTATTAACTGCCGGGGGTCAATATTCACCGTTTTCATGGCGGGTTGCTTCATACCAAGTCGGTTGTCATCGATAACAATCACTGTCTCATTGGCACAGTTAACCTCGACATGCGTAGTTTATGGCTCAACTTTGAAGTTACACTCGCGGTCGATAATCCTGAATTTACCCAGCAACTTAGCTGGCTACAGCAGGAATATATTAACGACTCAGCACATCGCACTTAGCGAATGGGAAAAACGTCCTGTTACCAACAAACTCATTGAACAGTTTTTTTATATGTTTAGCCCTTTATTATAAATCACTTAATTCAACGTTTAGCTCACTTCTACCCAAAGCTCAGCTGTTCTCGGCTTTGGGTTCAAATGCCACTTCCCCCCCTCAACAATTCGCGATGAGATAACAGAACTTCCCCGCTATCTGTTTTTGTGCAACATGGTCTGTAAATTGCTTTTACTTAACAACACCCCAAGTTGAGATAAGCCATGAAAAATATCAATTATTTTATTTTCCCATTAGCTTTTATTAGCTTGCCTGCACTGTCCGATATCCAACTAACCTTTGGTGTGTACACATCGGACAAGGCAACGGCCATGGTGAAACAATTTCGCCCAGTTCTTGATGCACTCGAAACCCAAATGACTACAAAATTGGGAGAGTCTGTGCAAATTAAGATGCAAATTTCAAAAAATTACCAACAGGGGTTAACCAACCTCGTTGAAGGCCATGTCGACTTCTCTCGATTTGGTCCGAGTTCTTACATTCTAGCCAAACAAAAGAATCCAGAAATTAAGATCTTAGCCGTCGAAAATAACAAGGGGGGGAAAGACCTTTAATGGCGTTATCTGTGTACACCAAGATAGCAATATTCAATCTACCAAAGAGTTGACCGGAAAATCGTTTGCATTTGGCGACGAAAACTCGACCATTGGCCGTTACTTGTCGCAAAGCTACCTTGCCGACCATAACATAACGGCCCAGGCCTTAGATTCATATGAATACTTGGGACGCCACGACAAAGTTGGAGCCGCAGTGGCATCTGAGCAATATGATGCTGGTGCGCTGAAAGAAAGTACCTACAAAAAGTTAGTCGGCAGAGGGCCCTCTCCGAGTCATTGCCAGCTTCGAGAACACCACCAAACCGTGGATTGCCAGCTCTTTGCTAAAACCGAAGGTGACAACTAGCCTAAAGGAAAGCCTAATTGAACTTAAGGATCCGAAGGCATTAGCAGCCATCAAAAAAGACGGGTTCCTCCCCCCCGGTAGTGACAGCGACTATGAAAGAATTCGTGTCGCGATGGCCGATAACCGTTTCTTCGCTAAATAGGTTTTCCACTATGGCTGCTTATACTAAATCACTTTCCCTATGGCTAAAGTATCTATTCATGATCACGCTCATCACTCTAGTGATCAGTTTTACTGCCGGGGGGGAAGTTGTCAGGGTCTTTGAGAGAAACTATCTTGAGGAGAAGGTTGACAGGCAGCTACAGAGCTACTTCCAGGCATTATCATCAACAACCATTGAAGATGTTTTGACAGAAGACATACCGCACCTCGAAACAATACTGGAACAGGCGACAGCTCATAACCCAGATCTCATCTATGTGCTTATCAGCAATGAAGCCGAAGTACAATTAGCAAGTTCAGGACAAAAACCCAGTTATGATAATACGTTAACCGCACGATACCATCGTACCATTACGTTTGAGGGTGAAGTTTTTGGCTCTATGACCCTTGCCCTAAGTAAAGAAATGCTACTGAATGAAATTGGTCAGCACGTCGACCAAATTCGCTACTTTTCTGCCGCATCATTACTATTACTAGGCAGCTTTAGCTACTTCCTAACTCAATATCTACTGCTTTCTCCGCTTAATAAAATCAACAGAAAATTATTGTCTATTAATGATCTTTCTCTACCTGCTAAGCCAGAGCCAGAAAACTTATCTGAATTAGCGCGACTCAATAGATCAGTCAATATGCTACAAGAAGTCTTGTTGGCTCAAAGAGAAAAAGAACGCCAACTGGAAACAGCTAAAAAACATGCTGAAGAAGCAAACAAGAGCAAGACAGAATTCATAGCCACCATGAGCCATGAAATCCGGACACCAATGAATGTCATTTTAGGATCGCTTGATATTCTAAAAGATGAGTCCCTATCAAATGCTGCCAATCAGTTAACCGCAACAGCCCAAAATGCAGCGAAACTATTGCTAAGTCAGCTCAACGACATACTGGATTACTCAAAGCTAGATGCAAACAAGGTTACACTTAGTAACGACACCTTCTCTCCTGTTATGACAGCAGAAAAAGTCATTGCTATATTTTCAGCGCAAGCAGCACAAAAAAACATCGCCCTGACCTTTAATTCAGACGTATCTAGCCAAGCACAATTCATGGGCGACGAGGGTAAAACAGCGCAAATATTAACAAACATACTTGGAAATGCAGTTAAGTTTACTGAAAATGGCACTATTTCTCTCAGTATGACTAGCCAGAAGAATCATGACTCCACTGACATTACTTTTACATTAAAAGACAGTGGGATAGGTATAGCAAAAGAGAAAATCGATACTATTCTCGCCCCATTTGTACAAAGTGATCCTTCATTTTCCAGACGCTATGGCGGCGCGGGAATGGGGCTTGCGATCAGCAACAAACTACTCGCCATTATGGGAGGGAAGTTAAATATACAGAGTACGTTAGGTGAAGGATCCGTCTTTTCATTCCAGTTGACACTAAAACCTGCTTGTCTCAACCAGGAGTATGCTGCTCAGGCCTCTCTTTCGCCTACCACACAGCAACAGACATTACCCCATATTACTGGTCGAAGACAGCCCCGTCCAATCAACTGATTGCCAAGACAATGCTTGCCAAATACGGCTTTCAGGTCAATACCGCAAACAATGGCCTTGAGGCAGTCAAAGCAATAAGGAGTAACAAATTCTCCTTGGTTTTAATGGATTTGCAAATGCCCGAAATGAACGGACTTGATGCCTGCAGCGAAATACGCAAACTTGCAAATACCCAAAAACACATACCGATTGTCGCGATGACAGCTAATGTCAGCGACAAAGATAGGCAACAGTGTATGTCAGTCGGTATGGATGATTTTCTCACCAAACCAATCAACAAACATAAGATGCTTCAGGTTATCTGCTACTGGCTTGGACGCAGCCACCTAGATGCTAATTCTTATCGGCACTTATACTAATCCGGAATGAGGTGAGTGATGTTTTTCGATTGGTGGCTAACCTCGCCCCCCAGGAAGAGGCTAAAAGCGAACCTTTTGACACAAAAATCGATTACATTAAGGAAAGATCAGTTAAAATGTCAAAAAGATGACGCGTCTGATCACATTATGACATTCACGCTGTTTATCAAAACCGGACTACACTATACAAAAACATGTAAATAAAGTACTTATTTGCTTCAGTGGAAGAGTGACAGCCGTGTTTGTGCCACTCCCTCTCATTGCTGTATCTATCAATAACCACCACGAGGTATCTGGATGTTCAGTAGGTTGTCAAAAGCTGTGATTAGCTTGCTTTTCTTTTTGCTAACCAGTGTCGCTTCCGTGTCAGCTTTAGCCTATGAGACGACGCTAACCATTGAAGGTCAAGACACATCAGGACAACACATCGCCGTAACACTGACCAGAGCCCAACTAGAACAACTGCCACAAACGACCCTTACGACCCATCTTCCCTGGATCAAGGGACAAGCAGAATTCAAAGGGGGGGTAAAGCTGACCACTTTACTTGACACCTTCAAGCTCAAACCCTCGCAGATCATGATGAGTGCCCTAAATGACTATTCAGCTTCAACCAGCTGGCAACACATTGAGAAATATGAGCCGATTATTGCTATCGAGAAAAACAACCAGTACCTAAAGATCCGCGATTACGGCCCTTACTGGCTGGTTTTTTCTATCGACCAACACCCGGAGCTTAGCCAGCGTAAAAATCTGGCCAAAATGGTCTGGCAATTGGAAACTATCAAAGCGGAATAAGCTATGGTTCGAAGCAGTACAACTACCACAAAAAGAAAATGGATCAAGATGATGTTGTACATCATCACCCCATTATTGATATTCAGTACGCTGATCGCTGTCAACCATCTGAAAAACAATTCAGAGGTTGTCTCAAAAAGCCAGAATGAAGCTATCTGGTTCGTACTCCAGCTAACAAAGGAATATTCCGAATTTGTTTACCAGCTACAAAACTACCAATTTGGCAACAGCAACCATGACGAAATGATGATCCAGTATGAAATTCTCTGGAGTCGCTTCAATACTATCGTAAACAATAGCCAGATCATGCATTTTGACCAATTCAAAGGAGCAATAGATGAAATCAATAGCCACTTTGAACGAGTGAAAATGCTAGAGTTTCGCCTGCTCTCCCTCTCCTCGCCTCAAGATACACAGCCCGTGCTGCAACTATTCAGGAAAGACTACGAAAACCTGATGGTATTTCTGAACTACAAATTTCGGCTATCTAGTGGCGATTTAGGCGATCGAATTACAGCTATCTCAGAAGTCGAGACGGTTATTCGCTATCTGCTGCTCACTACTCTGCTAATGGGGGCCCTTATGGCCTATCTCCTATTACGAGAGTCCCATTCACATCATGCCCTGGCTATGAAAGACTCGCTGACAGGCATTAACAACCGATTATGGCTTAACCAAAAACTACGTGAACTTGAACTCAACAACACCTCGTTTTACTTTTATCTCATTGATTTAGACGGATTTAAGAAGATCAATGACACCATGGGCCATCACGCCGGAGATGAGTTGCTAATTGAAGTCGCCCGTCGGCTGTCTAACTTGAGTTGTAAAGATTACTGCGCGGCGCGGATGGGAGGAGATGAGTTCGCAATTATAGAACTTTGCAAACCAACAGGTGATGTCAATTCGTGTATCAGCGATCAGTTAACGGCGATTTTTAACCAACCAGCGATGTTTGCTGGTTCATTTCATCCGATTTCCGCCAGTATCGGGGGTGAGTCAGTTCCCCCAAAGCAGCCAGGTCCACTTCTGAAGTGCTAAAGCAGGCAGATTTCGCCATGTATGAAGTCAAGCAGCAAGGAAAAGACGGCCTGCTACATTATCGTTCACTGTCTTCGTTACCTGAGAATCAGCGATTCATATGTTAAAACCAACAAAAAGCGGTCCGAAGACCGCTTTTTTCATTGGGAAGATTTTGGTTCTAGCGAGATAGCTTACATTGCTGCAGCGTAGATAGCTGAAATCTCTTCGTGCGTTGCTTGTTTAGGGTTAGTGAAACCACAAGCATCTTTCAGCGCGTTATCAGCCAATATTGAGATATCTTGATCTTTCGCGCCTAGCTCTTTAAGGCCGGCTGGAATACCAACATCTTTAGACAGTACCTGAATCGCTTCCAGTGCTGCTTCTGCACCCTGCTCTGCAGTCATGCCTTCAACATTTACACCCATTGCCTTAGCAACATCAAGCAGACGCGCAGGGCAAACTTGTGCGTTGTAGCGCTGTACGTGTGGAAGCAATACTGCATTACAAACACCGTGTGGAAGGTCGTAGAAACCACCTAGCTGGTGCGCCATTGCGTGTACATAACCCAGAGAAGCATTGTTGAATGCCATACCCGCCATAAACTGAGCGTATGCCATTTGCTCACGCGCTTCTAGGTTCTGGCCATCTTTTACTGCTGTACGTAGATGCGCCTGGATCAATTCAATCGCTTTAATTGCTACCGCATCAGTAATTGGTGTTGCCGCTATTGAAACATACGCTTCGATAGCGTGAGTCAATGCGTCCATACCTGTTGCTGCTGTTAGCGATGCTGGCTTGGCAAGCATTAGCTTAGGATCGTTAACAGACATCAATGGAGTTGTGTTCTTGTCAACAATCGCCATTTTGATGTGGCGAGCTTCATCTGTGATGATGCAGAAACGCGTCATTTCAGAAGCTGTACCAGCCGTGGTGTTAATAGCAATTAGTGATAACTGAGGCTTCGCAGACTGGTCAACACCTTCGTAATCAGCAATCTTACCGCCATTAGAAGCAACAAGTGCGATACCTTTTGCACAGTCGTGTGGTGAACCGCCGCCTAGAGAAATAACACAGTCACACTCGTTAGCTTTCAGCAGTTCAAGACCAGCTTCAACATTACCAATTGTTGGATTTGGTTGTGTACCGTCAAAAACAACAGATTCAACGTCACGCTCAGCAAGCAGATCCGCTACCTGCTTTACCATGCCAATTTGGCTTAGGATTTTATCCGTAACGATCAACGCTTTTTTAAAGCCTTGTGCTTTTATCGCATCTACTGCTTCAGTTAGGCAGCCTGCACCCATTAGGTTTACTGTAGGGATAAAAAATGCACTGCTCATATTAATTCTCCATAATTATCAAATACTAATTACTTTAACTGACTAAACCGTCAATTTTTACGGACTAACCAGCTACCTGTAATGAGTATCGCGAATACCCCATTCGGGTTAGGCATACATATCTAACACTGTCAAAACGTGCAACAAATTGATCTCGGACAAGTTATGAAAAATAGTGAGTAACTGGCGTCAGTTTTTTTGAATTTGATCACTTTTTCGTTATAAAAGAGCATTTTGTTGTTTACCACTGGAAACATTCTCTTTCGCGTCGTCATATATAGAGTCAATAAAATGGGAGGATACGCACACAAAAAAGCGCCGAAAAATGTCAGCGCTTTCATTACTATTACCTTGGCTAATTGTTATTTATTGACGGGTCCAGGCATCTTGCCACGCCGAACCAAACCCTGGCTCATAGTGAATGGCCGAGTTGATATTGCACCACCCGCCTTCTGGGAAAGGGCGGCACTGGTAAATATTGCCATCGCGCCCTTTGACTACAGTTTCACCCGGTACATATTGGCCAAGACCATCAGGGTAGACATAATCAAAATCCCCCCCTCCCCCCCCTGATTGCTCTTTGATTACGATTGATTTCGTTTCAACCAGCTTATGCCCCCCCGCATCTTGTTCTGCAGCATATACTTCCACCGTGAAGCCACCCGTCTGCGATGTAAACAAGCTCAGTGCTATCTGGCCGTCATCAACAATATCGCTAGCTAGTGCCAACTGTTGGCCAGTACTGTCGAGCAGCTTCATATTGATAAGATAGCGCCCCCCCTCAGACTCAACGGTAGCATTAATATACGCCAGTCCTTCTTCGTTCTGGGTATATTCATCCTGGAGACTTTTCACAACTACCGGCGCAGGCTCAATGACATCACCATCACGCACATCAACCGCATAACTGTAATTAGGGTTGGTCACAAATACTTGATTGGCGTACAGATCACCTTGCTATACACGATGTCACCGGAGGACTGCTCAATACCAACCTGCGCTATTGCGCTGTGTTCCTGATTCACCTGCTGAGCAAGCTCATAAGACCAAGCATTAACATCACGGTTTGCCGAAGTAATCAGCAGTTTTTCAGATACTAGCGCCTCATTACCTTGCGAGGAGAAAATACGGAACCACACTATATCGCCTTCCTCAGCAATAACGCCCGGTTTCACAAACGGGCCGATGGCCGACCACTCAGGCGGTGGCGCATCACCGTCGAATTGGATATCACTACAGTTATAGAAACCTTCTCCGGCCGGATCGTCCCGCTGCCAACGAGTCACCAACGTTGCCTCACCGCTGCGCCCTTTCGGCAGAGTGATATTCATGAAGTAATAATTGCCGCCATCAACATTAACTTTCTCAATATTGCCAAACTCCTGGATCAGCTCAAGGTCATCCCCAACCCAGCCGGCTATGAGCGGCGCTGTAGCCTGGCTTAGTTAGATAAACCTGCCAATGGCTCGGATTATGCGGTGCCGTTGCACGATACTTCAGGGTGAACGTTGCACCAGCCTGCATCTCTGTCCGCTGCCAGTATCGCGAGGCGACGCTCATACCACTTTTCCGCTCATCACCACCGGAGCAAATCAGCCCATCCTTAACTGCCGCCTTTACTGCATCCATATTGGTGTAATCTTTAACCAGTGTGGCAAACTCATTGACCTGCACCACCGGATATGTACCAGACTCCTGAAATGAAGCCCGGCAGGCTTCGTTAGGGATCTGTGAACCATCCGCAGCCCCCCCAGTGACCGCCGTCTTCCTGGCAGATCACCTGACGCGCTTTTGGAAAGTCAGCCCAGCCATGGGCACTTGCCTGAATTGGAACTAACGCAGCGAGTATGGAGCTTGCTGTTAAAGAAAGAGTTATTATTTTTTTCATTTTATTAGCTTCCTAATGAATGGGTTGGAAGCCAGCTATTGGGAAATAAAATTGCCACTGCTTAATCAATTATTTTATTCCTATCAGATAACTCCGCGGCCTTTTAAATAACAAACACATCCGATATGAAAGTTACACTCTAGGTCGGTAGTATTGCGCCTGATCCTTTCAGATCATTTACCTTTAGCTGACATGAGTATTTATAGGCATAAATTTGCAGTTATCAATAAATCAGGATGTGAATATGGAATCATCATCTCAATACAACTTGTTCCATGTGGATTTAAAATAACCGCCATAAATCAGTTAAATATCATCCATATAAAAGATAACCAATTGTTATATATCAGAGGGGATATTGTTGGTAGCTAGCCAATAGCAATGATGTATGTTTCAACACAGACAATAATACCTAGCACTAGTACCATTATCTTCCAAAACTGAAGGGGGGGATTACGTCGAATTAGCGGAGACTCTTTCAGCTCTCTGAGTATTTTTTGATTCGGTATTGATAAATCCTGAATAAACTCTGATATCACTTTGTAGCGAATACTAGGAGAAGGGTGGCAGACTTTTTTTAATACTAAATCCAACCATGCTGGTAAATCCGGCCTATTTTGACGCGCCGAGATATAATCATAGTGTCGGATTTGTTTCTCATCGAAAACTTGTGAATGTTGCATTTTATATGGAATCTTCCCCCCCGTCAGCATTTCATAGACAATAACACCGATAGAAAATAAGTCAGAATATGCCGTTGCTTTTTCACCAGCCAGATATTCAGGTGCAATATAATCTGTCGCACCAACAGGGACATCTTCCTTTATGACGCCGGACACTTCATCAAACCCTTCCGCCTGGGCCGTGCCAAAATCAATAAAAACAGCCTTGCCATTTTCAGTTAATATAATGTTTTCTGGCTTCAAATCACGATGAACAATCCCCCCCATCCGTTGAAAGAATCGAATCGGCTTAATTAATTCAGCTGCAATTTCACGGACTTTTTCCAAACTAGGTTCTGGATTGTCAATCATCCATTGTCTGAGTGTTTTTCCTTCAACATAATCACAAACATGATATAAGTAGGGAGATGTATCAGCGTAACGGTGTATTTTCATTATCGAGCTATGGCTGATCTGCCTGCCAACCCCAGCCTTCTCGAATAAACCCCTGCAGATATACCAAATCATCTGAAAAATTAGGTGATGGTGCCTTCAGCACATAGCGCTTTTTATCAAAATGACTTTTGGCTAAGTAGACATGACTTCGGGTTCCGCTATGGAGCACCCTGATAATTTCGTACTGATCGATCGTATTCCCTTCGGCCAATATAGGGGGAATGACCCTTTGGGTCAATTGTCTGGCAGTCTCTTGAAGGTTTTCTTGCGGCAGCGAATCAATTTTTACCAGTAAACAGGTCAGGTTGTCATCACTACCGTTTTTTTGGGCATATTGGACAATCAAATGTGCCACCTCTTCCGACGCCAGTTCCGTTCTCGACAAAAGCCCTTCTAATTCTTGCTTTGTCAGCCAATTATGAAGGCCGTCTGTCGTCAAAACCAATACATCGTCCACCTCGACAGGCTCTTGCTTGTAATCCACATCAAGCCGGCTATCCATTCCAAGGGCCCGTGTTAGAAAGTGACTTTTCCCTCCTTGTTTTCGGCTGTGATCCTGGGTGAGCTGGATAAGCTTTCCGCGTCGGTATCGATAAATTCGACTGTCACCGACATGGATCAAATGCGCCGTATTGGATTTGACGATAACACTGCTGAACGTACTCACCAACCCGTTATGCCGCAGCTCACTTTGCTGACCATGATGATATAGCCAGCTATTCAGGCTCGTTAACACTTTCGCCGCGGCTTTTCTTACCCCCCCAGCTATCCGGCGTACTGTAATAGTCATCAATAAACTGAGTAACACTGGTATGGCTTGCCTGCTGCCCATGATCACTGCAACTAACACCATCCGCAATACATGCCACTACCCCTTTATACCTCACCACACTGTTCCGTGAAGAGTGCTTCACAGCAAAAGCGTCTTGGTTGGTATCCCTGCATCCGGCACTGGAAAAACCACCCACCGAGACTTGTAGGCGTTCAGTCGTGACTTCTACTACATCCATTGTAACTGCCATCGGTTTTTCCCTGTATATTTCCCTGTATAGGTTTGATAAAACGACCACCCCCCCGTTTGGCCGGGGCGACCCTATTATCCAAACCTCAACTAGCTTTTCGCCACATCAATCATCGTCACGCTGCCATCGTCGTTCACTTCTGCTATCTGACCGGATGGCTCTTCCATCATCAATAGTGTAACAAAGCCGAGCACTGCCGTTGCAGCAATGACATAGAAAAAGGTACTGTAATCCACCAGAGACAAGATAGTGAGATAACACACAGCACCGACGTTACCGTAGGCACCTGTCATACCGGCAATCTGCCCTGTCATTCGTCGTTTAATCAAAGGCACCGTCGCAAATACCGCCCCCTTCACCTGCCTGAACAAAAAATGAACATGCCATTGCGGCTGCCACGGCTAGCCATACCGGCCAGCTACCATCAACTTGCCCCCATAAGAAAGTAACCTGCTGCCAAACCAGCGGTCAAAATCAGCAATGTTGCTTACGGCCAAACTTATCGGAAATCCAACCTCCGCCAGGACGTGACATCAGATTCATAAAGGCATAGGCCGATGCCACCATACCTGCCATTACCGGTGTCAGCGCAAAGGTGTCAGAAAAGAACAGTGGCAGCATTGAGATAACTGCAAGTTCAGAGCCAAAGGTTGCAAAATAAAGCACATTCAAGACCGCAACCTGCTTGAATTTATATTGGTGAATTTCAGGAACAGGCTCTTTGAATATAGTCTTATTCACTTTCCATACCTGGCTCACCTCGTAGCAATAAATAGCGACAAGCATGAAATAAATGCCGGTAACCATCGTGGAGCTGAGCATGAATACACCGTTTGGTGATAGTTTCCAAGCTAGCAGTGCCAATGCACCGTACATTGGTAGTTTCATCAACAATAGCAAATAAAAGTCGCCTTTTGAGGTCACTTCCATTGCCCCCCCTAGGTTCTTTGGCTTAAAGTAGGTTGCTCCCTTGGGGGTATCGGTCACATTGGCATAGAAAAAATAAGAAAAAATCAAACTCATTGCACCCGTGATCGCCATCGCATATCGCCAGCCATCTTCACCACCGAATATCACAGCCACGGTAGGTAGCGTAAAGGCAGCAGCAGCCGAACCAAAGTTACCCCAGCCACCGTATATCCCCCTCGGCGGTTCCTAATTCATTATGCGGGAACCATTCCGAAACCAGCCGGATACCGACAACAAAGCCTGCCCCCGATAAACCCTAGGGCAAAACGGGCGATGGCGGCTTGTGCGAAAGTGTCGGCAAAAGCAAATGCAAAACAGGGAATAGAGCAGATCGCCAACAAAGCCGAATAGACAACCCGAGGGCCGTATTTATCGGTCAGCATGCCAATAATAACCCGTGCCGGGATCGTAAAAGCGACATTCAATATCAGTAGGGTCTTAATCTCAGCGGTAGTCAGGCCAAGTGATTCTTTTACCGCCTGAAGCAAGGGTGCAAAGTTAAACCACACCATAAATGTAATAAAAAATGCGAACCAGCTGTAATGAAGGATCTTCATTTTACCAGTCATAGAGAATATGTTGAACTTACCTGTATCAGTCATTGTTTAATTCCTTTATTGACTCTCTGGTAAGTTATCTGCAGTTATCATGCCACCAATATAAAGCTATTAAAAACAAAGAAATATATTAAAAAAATTCAGAAAATACCATTTTTGACACACTCCCTTCCTGTTAATGGTGCATGCTTGCACCATCTCGCCACAAACAACCTCTTTTTAATATGATTTTATTGTTTACCAACCCTCTACAACCCAGTAAAAATACCACCAGCAAGCTGTAAAACTGGAAATGGAGCCATCAGGCTCCATTTCTATTCGTTTTGTAAAAAAAACACTAAATCTGTAGCTGAATTTCGCCTTGTGCCACTCGAACCGGATACGTTTTCAGACTGTACTCCGGATCTTCAAGGCACTCACCAGTCGTTAAACTAAAATGCTGCTTATACAGCGGAGACGCCACAACCACCTCACCGTCAACACAACCGATAATCCCCCCCGAGATATTACGTTAGCCTCACCAATAGGATCGAAGTTTGACAAAGCGTAGACTGACTGGCTCCGGCCACAATAAAAAACGGCCACCTGCTCCTTGTCAATCAATGCACATACCCCGGTATTTTTTACCAAGTCGCTTTGCTTACAGATAGTTTGCCACTGTTCCATAATTAACCGCTCCTATTCCGTCACATCTACAATTTCAATTAGTTCAGACTTAAACCTCGGCCGGCGCTGCCCTCTCTCAGTCACATAACTCAGCTTGCTGTCCGGCTCGGAGCTATTCACAAAATGCTGAAAGCGCTTCAATTTTTCCGGTGAAGCCAGCGTCGTCTTCCACTCACATTGATACTGGCTGAGGTTATGCGCCATCTCGCTTTCCAACTCGTTGGCGATGCCTAACTTGTCTTCAATGACAACATTTTGCAGGTATTTCAGGCCCCCCCCTTCTAGATTTTCGAGCCATACCGATGTGCGTTGAAGACGATCAGCAGTTCGGATATAGAACATCAATATGCGATCGATATAGGTCACCAGCGTTTTGTCATCTAAATCAGCGGCAAACAAATCGGCATGACGCGGACGCATGCCGCCATTACCGCACACATAGAGATTCCAACCGTTCTCTGTCGCAATCACCCCAATGTCTTTTGACTGTGCTTCGGCACACTCACGAGTACAACCCGATACCGCAAACTTCAGCTTATGAGGCGCACGTAATCCCTTGTAGCGATCCTCCAAATCTATCGCAAATCCGACGCTGTCCTTCACACCATACCGACACCAGGTACTCCCGACACACGACTTGACCGTCCGCACAGATTTACCGTAGGCGTGGCCGGTTTCAAAACCGGCATCAATAAGCTGTTGCCAAATAACAGGCAGCTCATGTAGCTGTGCACCGAAGAGATCCACTCGCTGACCGCCAGTGATCTTGGTATAAAGATTGAATTCTTTGGCTACTTCACCTAATACGATGAGTTTGTCCGGGGGTGATCTCGCCACCCGCCACTCGAGGTACGACTGAATAAGTGCCGTCTTTTTGCATATTGCCAAGGAAAATATCATTGGTGTCCTGCAGGCCGATATGCTGCTCGTCCAAGACATAGTCGTTCCAGAAAGAGGCCAGGATAGATCCCACCGTCGGTTTGCATACATCGCAACCCAGGCCCTGACCGTAGTCATCCAATAATTGATCAAAGCTCTTGATTTGCTTAACCCGAACAATATCTGCCAGTTCCTGACGCGAATAGGCAAAGTGCTCGCAAAGGTGGTTATTGACCTCAAACCCCCCCAGGCTGGCAAGCTCGACATCAAGCACCTGCTTGGCCAGTGCCGAACACCCTCCACAGCCCGTCGATGCCTTGGTGCTTCCCTTCAGACCAGTCATATCGGTACATCCAGCCGCCACCGCCTGTTTGATATCAGCCTTGGTAACATCAAAACAGGAACAAATCTGGGCACTATCCGGCAGAGCATCCACGCCCATTGCATTGCCAGCGCCTTCCTCACCAATCGCCGGCAATAACAGCACGGCGGGGTTTTCCGGCAGTGGCATGTCATTGAGCTTCATTTGCAGCAAATTACTGTATGCATCCACCTCACCGACCATCACGGCACCGAGAATTTTCTGTCCGTCCTGAGAAACAATCAGCCGCTTGTAGACCTGCTCAATTTCGTCGTTAAAGGTATAGGACTGCGCGCCTGGCGTATTACCGTGGGCATCACCGATACTGGCCACATCGACACCAAGAAGTTTTAATTTAGTGCTCATATCAGCACCGGTGAAAATCTTCTGATTACCACTCTCCTGCTCGTCACATAGCTGCGAGGCGACAACCTTCGCCATCTGGTAACCCGGAGCAACCAAACCAAAAATCCGTCCTTGCCACAGAGCACATTCACCAATTGCATAAATATCAGCAGCGCTGGTCTGGCAGCTATCATCAATGATGATACCTCCACGCTCACCAAGCTCCAGTCCACCCTGGCGAGCCAGCTCGTCTTGCGGTCGGATCCCAGCCGAAAACACAATCATATCTGTCTCGAGATAACTGCCATCAGCGAAGTTCATCCGGTAGCGGCAGGTCTCGCCTGCAACAATTTCCGTGGTGGCTTTTTCAGTGTGTACCTCGACACCCAGCTCGGTAATTTTACGCTCAAGCAGTTTTCCGCCCCCCCGTTATCAAGCTGTACCGCCATTAGTCTCGGCGCAAACTCGACAACATGGGTCTTAAGTCCTATGCTTTGCAACGCATTGGCGGCCTCCAAACCCAGCAACCCACCACCGACAACCACACCCACCTCACTTTGCTGACCGGATGTTTCAATGGCCTCTAAATCTTCAATGGTTCGATAAACATGGCAATGCGGCTGGTCATTCCCGGGGATCGGCGGGACAAACGGGTATGACCCCCGTTGCCAGTACCAGCTTGTCATAACTTTCCACCCTACCGCTGGCTGTTATCACCTGACGCTCAGCGCTATCTATGGCTGTCACCTTTTCATTCAGGACATAACTGACACCGTGCGCCTGATAGTAGTTTTCATCCGTCAGTGCCAACTCTTGTGCCGTTGCCCCGGAAAAATATTTACTGAGCTGCACCCGGTCATAGGCAAGTCTTGGCTCTTCGGAAAAGGTAATAACTTCAAACTGTTCGTTCTCGTCGCGTTGCACCAGATCATCAATAAACTTGTGGCCAACCATTCCATTGCCAACCACCACAATACGTTGCTTACTCATATAACATCCTCACTGTTTCTAATTCTTTAAGCTGACAATTTCTTTAAGCTGACAGTCTGTTCGCCTGCTGACTGGCCATTGCAGTGAACCACTGCAGTTGCTCGGCCAATGCCACCACCTTGCCAACTACTATCAATGCCGGTGATTTCACATGCTGCCGGGCCACCAAGTCTTCTAGCTGATGCAGTTCGCCACTGATCACACGCTGCTGTGGGCAACAGCCATTTTCGATCAGCGCGACAGGGGTATGGGCACACAAGCCTGCCTGGGTTAAGCCATTTGAAATCATCCCGGCTTTGGTCAGCCCCCCCATATAAAAAACCAAGGTATGATCAAGCTGGGCCAGCGACTGCCAGCAGATATAAAGTTCCTTCTCGGCATGAGCCGTCACAAACGTACATCCCTGCGACAGACCGCGATGGGTAAGCGGGATCCCGGCATAACTCGTACATCCTGCTGCCGCAGTAATACCGGGGACCAAATCAACTTCAACCCCTGCCTGCCGAAGTTCCAGCATTTCTTCGCCGCCGCGGCCGAACACGAATGCATCCCCGCCTTTCAGGCGGCAGATGTTGAGTCCTTGCTTCGCTTTGTTGACCAGCAGTTCATTAATATTCTGCTGAGGAACACTGTGATGGTCTTTCGCTTTACCGACATAAACCGTCGGTGTTGAAGAGGGGAACAGCTGGCAAATCTCTTTGCTCACCAATCGATCATACACAATCACATCAGCCTGCTGGATCACCCCGCAATGCTTTGACTGTCAGTAAATCAGGATCTCCGGGGGCCGGCTCCAACCAGGCTCACACTGCCAGATTGCTTGGCTCATTGACGGCTACAGAGGTGAAAGTAACAATCTCTGTCGTCTTATTTGCAATCGTTGGTATTTGTGACATCTCTCATCCTTACGTACCTTCCGTGTACGTCTTTATTTGCTCTGTTACCGTCAGAGCAAGGAAAGTGCCACTGCTGCTCCCTCCGTTAAAGAGATTATTATATCCACATGATTTATATGATAAAAAAATAAAAAACCAGGCCATTACAAGGTCGTAACCAATGACTTCATATAGCGGTCAATCTGGTGTTTCGCACTTTTTTAGTGCACCACACACCAGAATAATGCATCGCCACCTCACGATTATCGATATCAAACACCACACCAGATACCACTTTAGAGGTATAAATAGAGAC
>LLEM01000013.1_pt1 | contig 39995 bp, 66 predicted proteins | sample 595841 | NCBI WGS metagenome assembly LLEM01 (sample SAMN02919313, study PRJNA255460) | bioreactor metagenome | biome: chemostat; feature: culture 2012_10.2; material: sediment; isolation source: day64 10degC chemostat 2012 inoculated with Wadden Sea sediment taken from... | place: Germany: Bremen ...
ATCTTCCGATACACCCAGATCATCCATACCAATAAGACGTCCACAATTAACATCATTTAGCGCCTGATGGTACTGATCGAGTGTCATTTCGAGATGTTCGGCAATTTCCTGATCATTAGGGTCTCGCCCAAGCTCTCCTTCCAGGAAGGAGATGGCTTCCGTGATGCGTCGGTTATTTTTATATACCGAGCGCGGAACCCAATCACCACGGCGGATGTCGTCTAACATCGCACCCCCGGATCCGAATCCCGGCAAAGGTCTCAAAGCTTGCACCTTTGCTAGGATCATAGTTTTGCTGTGCTTCCAGGAGGCCTATCATACCAGCCTGAATTAAATCTTCTAATAGGACATTGGGTGGTAGCCGCCCCATCAAGTGGTGAGCAATGCGCTTTACTAATGACGAATAACGCTCAATAAAGGCATGCGGACTTTCCTGATAGCGTCCGTATGTCAATGCTTTATTCACCAATAGAAGCCTCATTAGGTGCTTGCTTGACCAGTAACTTCTCGACAAAGAACTCGAGATGGCCACCAGCACTGCTAGGCACCGGCCAGGTCATGGCCTTCGTCGCCAGCGATGTTAATGCTAATGCTGCCGGGCTGCGCGGGAAGGCGTCAACCACAATTTTCTGACGCTTAACCGACTGACGGACCCTATCATCTAGCGGCACACAAGCGACCAACTCAAGGTTGGCGTTCAGGAACCGTTCGCTCACTCGGGTTAGCTTGGCAAACAACTCTCGTCCTTCACGGTAGCTGCGGACCATATTCGCCACAATCTTAAACCGCTGAACATCATATTCGCGACTCAGGATTTTAATCAATGCGTAAGCATCGGTGATAGACGTTGGTTCGTCACAGACAACAACCAATACATCCTGAGCGGCACGAGAAAAGCTCAGTACCATATCAGAAATACCAGCTGCCGTATCAACTAATAGGACATCAATATCATCTTCCAAGCTACTGAAAGCACGGATCAGCCCCCCCATATGCTGGGCCGCAGACAATTCAGCCATGTTCTGGGTGCCCGATGACGCCGGGATAATTTTCACCCCCCCGTATGGACCCCTCAACAATAATATCCTGAAGATCGCACTGACCAGCCAGAACATGTGACAGGTTACGGCCCGCGCGCAAACCCAACATGACGTCGACGTTGGCAAGTCCGAGATCGGCATCAAGTACCATCACACGCTTGCCCCTGCTGGGCCATAGAAATAGCCATGCTCAGAGTCACGTTGGTCTTGCCCACCCCGCCCTTACCGCCAGTGACAGTAATGACTTTAGTGGATGATAATTTTGTCATACGGCGCAAACCGCTCGCTTGATCGTACATTGCGTTCTCAATCATAAAAGTCTGCCGCCTGATTATCTGAACTATCGCTACTCCAGAAATGAGATTGCTGGCTTAATTCTTGTTCTAGTAATTCGTTTGCACGTGCGACCAAGTAATCACCAGTCGCCACTTTAATATCTTCTGGTACCCGCTGGCCATCGGCTAAGTAAGATATCGGTAGTGCACTTTGAATCGATACACAAATCACCTCCCCCCCAAGCTAAGAGACTCGTCCAGCTTAGTCAGGACACAGCCTGACAATGGGATCCGGCGGAAGTGCTCAATGGTCTCATGGAGTACACGACGCTGTGCCGTTGAAGGCAGAACCAGAAAACTGCGAATTTGTGAGCCACTGTTCTGCATCAGGGTATCGAGCTGTTCAGACAGCCTGATATCACGCTGTCCCATACCTGCGGTATCTAGCAGAACCAGGCGTCGGTGCCGTAACTGATGAAGTATATCGGCAAGCTCCTCAGCATCTTTAGCAACTCTTACCGGACAGCCCATAATTCGACCATACGTCGCTAACTGTTCATGGGCGCCGATACGGTAAGTATCTGTTGTTACTAAGGCTATTTGGTCCGGACCAAAATCCATTGCGGCGCGTGCTGCCAACTTAGCGATCGTGGTGGTTTTCCCCCCCACGCCTGTCGGCCCCCCCAGCAACGCGACAACCCCCCCACCGGTTTCGAGAATACAGTCATCGGTGGTAATAATCTGATCAGACAGTAAATCTAACAAAGCAGGCCACGCTTCATTCGCCGGCACGTCTTCAGGAATATAGCAAGCAAGCTGATCGGATAATTCAGGCGATAGCCCCATCTTTTCCAACCGCTTAATCATCATCGCCCGCATTGGCTCGCGACGTTCAACCTCTTGCCACATCAGGCCGGAAAGCTGATGTTCAAGCAAACGTCGAATCGAAGCCATTTCGCTTCGCATCGAATCCATCTCATCACCAGAATGGCTGGCTTTCGGATCGTAACGGCTCGGATCAAGACGATTGCCACCGCGTGATAATTCTTGCTTCTGCTCTTTGCCCGGTGTTTGCGGCCTGCGGTAGTCACCAATATCCAAAGCATGCTTAGGCTGGCGCTGCGAAGGCATCGAGCGTGAGGAGCCATTTTGCCCGCTCTGCTGACGGCGCTCGGGACGTTGTTCCTGACCAAAGGTCTGGCGGCGGCCTGCCCCGTAGCTTGCATCCTGTTGCGGATAGCTACTGTTTTGTGGTGCACGATTTTGTGCCGTGCGGCGCTCAGGCGGCATTGACCGAGGGCGCGTTGCTCGTTCAGGCTCACCGTATTCACGTTCAGAACTACTTCCATGGTGCTTAGACTGACGTTTTAGCAATGCCGACAATGAGTCCACCTCTGTTTCCGCAGGCTCATCTTGCTTGCTGTCACCCGTGTAGTTCTGCAGTACGTTGGCAAAACGGCTTACCGCTGATTGCTTCAATTGTACTTTGTCATCGACCAGCTTACGCTTCGCCTGACCGAGCCGTTCCGCCAAGGCCTCGCGTGTTTCCTGTGATCCCTTGGTAGGTTCATTGGCAACATCAGTATCAACGGCAGCAACAATCTCGACTCCGCCTGTCACTTTTTTATTGGACATGATAACCGCATCAGCACCGAGCTCTTCTTTCACTTGGCTCAGAGCGGTTCGCATGTCCTTGGCAAAAAATCGCTTAATTTTCAATCTTGTCTTCCCGTTTAATCACGCTATTGCTTACGGCATCTGTCACGCCAAGCCAGCCATTAGGTGCTTTACCCATATCCGCTTTAGTTACCCACTGCATTGACAATGCGTATCTGTTTCTCGTCAGGGACTTCCTGGTAGGAAAGTACCCGCAGCGATGGAATAGTATTTTTGACAAACTTAGCGAGCGTTGACCGTAATACACCGGAAGTCAGTAATACGGCAGGCTCCCCCCTTTCAGCTCTTGTTGCTGAGTGGCCTCGGTCAGTGAGCGCTGTAGACGCTCTGCCAGCCCTGGCTCTATGCCGGAAGATTCACCTCCGGCAGACTGCATTGTTTTATGCAATATTTGTTCCAATTCTGGGACTAGGGTAATCACTGGCAATTCAGGCTCTATACCATTGATTTCTTGACAAATTAAGCGTTTCAAGCCAATTCGTACCGCGGCAGTCAAAATGTCAGGATCTTGACTCTTAGAAGAGTACTCGGAAAGAGTCTGCACTATCGTGCGTACATCCCTGATAGGGATCCCCTTCGTGCAGCAAATTCTGTAGCACTTTGACCACAACACCTAACGACAACTGTTCAGGAACAAAGCCCTCCACGAGCTTCGGCGTGGTCTGGCTCAGCATTTCAAGTAAGTTCTGAACTTCTTCGTGACCGAGTAATTGAGAGGCGCTGTTCGTCAGGATTTGGCTCAGGTGAGTCGCCAGCACGGTCGCAGAATCAACCACGGTATATCCCAGAGCCTGCGCATGTTCGCGCTGTGCCTCCATTATCCAGACCGCCTCGAGGCCAAAGGCCGGATCAGTCGTGGCCTCACCGTCAATGGTACCGAATACTTGGCCTGGGTTAATGGCCAGCTCCATATTCGGGTGAATATTGGCCTCACCACAAGCAACGCCCATCAGGCTGAGGCGGTATGTATTGGGCGGTAATTCCAAGTTATCACGAATATGAACTGGCGGGATCAGAAAGCCAAAATCTTGAGATAGCTTTTTGCGCACCCCTTTTACCCGTTCAAGCAATTCCCCCGCCTTGTTCTTTATCCACCATAGGAATAAGACGATAACCCACTTCTAACCCAATAACGTCGACAGGCTGCACATCATCCCAAGATAATTCTTTCTGGCTTGGCTGTACGGCCAATTCGGTCGATGGCGCTTCTGCTTCTGCAACCGCAGCGGCTTTTTCTTTTTTGATCCGCCAGTAAGCAAATCCACCAATAGAAGCCGCCAACAACAGGAACGGAACATGCGGCATACCCGGTACAATTCCCATCACAAACAAAATGACACCGGTAATAATCAATGCCTGAGGATTATTGAACAGCTGGAAGACAAGTTGTTGTCCCATATCCTCGTCAGTATTTTGACGAGTGACCATCATTGCCGCACCAATTGACAACAACAGCGACGGGATCTGGGCAACCAAACCATCACCAATGGTCAACAAGCTATAAATTTCAATCGCGCTGCCAAAGTCCAGACCATGCTGACCCATCCCGATCACCAGGCCGCCAATGATGTTGATAAACAGAATCAGGATACCGGCAATGGCATCCCCCTTTTACAAATTTTGACGCACCGTCCATCGAACCATAAAAATCGGCTTCTTTGGTAACCTCAAAGCGGCGAGTTCTTGCCTGATCCTGATCAATCAGTCCGGCATTCAAATCCGCATCGATAGCCATCTGCTTACCAGGCAAAGCGTCTAGGGTAAAGCGGGCACTCACCTCGGAGATACGACCGGCACCTTTTGTCACAACCATAAAGTTGATAATCATCAAGATCAGGAAAACCACCAGACCAACTGCGTAATTACCACCGATTACCACAGAGCCAAATGCATCAATCACCTGGCCGGCCGCATCAGGGCCTTCATGCCCGTACAGCAGCACGACTCGCGTTGACGCAACATTCAGGGCTAGACGCAGCAAGGTGGCAATCAAAAGAACAGTAGGAAAAGCCGCAAAATCAAGCGGCCGCCGGGTATACACCGTAACCAGCAACACCACGAGTGCCAGAGCGATATTAAAAGAAAAGGCCATATCCAGCAGTAACGGAGGCATAGGCAGCACAATCATCGCCAAGGTTGCCAAAACCATGACCGGTGCGCCTATTGCTGGCATTGATTGCAGGCGTGATAAAGGTAATTTATCCGCAAAAGGTATCGAAAGCTTCATTCAATCTTATAGTTGTTGGTGTGGTACTGATACATAGTGAGAGCGGTCTATTTTATCGCTTTCGGCTCCAAACAGGAACCTCCAAAGCAATAATCATACCTTTTAGCTCGCCAATAAATTGACACGGCAATGTATCAATATGATCTTTCGAATTAATACTGTAAGTCCGGTGGAATATTCGTTGCTTCCTTAGAAAGCTTCGGTCTCTCTCCCCTGCCTTTGCGGTATTGCTTTAACTGAAAAATGTACGCGAGTACCTGAGCCACTGCGGCAAACAAGCCGTCAGGAATTTGCTGTTCCAACTCAGTCGTATGATACAACGCACGAGCAAGCGGTGGTGCAGGCACTATATCGACATCATGCTTATTAGCAATTTCCCTAATCTTGAGCGCTAAATGATCAACGCCCCTTGGCAACAACAACCGGTGCCGAATCCATGTCCGGATCATAGCGCAGAGCAACGGAGAAATGTTCCGGGTTAGTGATGACTACATCGGCCTGCGGTACATCCGCCATCATTCGCCGCTGGGCCATTTCCCGTTGCAGCATCCGAATCCGCCCTTTAACCTCAGGTTTACCTTCGCTATCTTTAAATTCGTCTTTTATTTCCTGTTTAGTCATCTTGAGCTGTTCGTTGTGCTGCCATATCTGATAAGGGATATCGATGGCAACCACGATAAGCAACGAGCAACAAATCAATAAAACAAACCCCGATAGAATATCGAGAGCATGAAACAGGTTCTGTGGATATATTTCGACACTAAGCTGGAAAAAGTCCTCTAAATTGGACTGCATCAGATAGAAAGCGACACCAGCGACAAGAGCAACTTTCAAAATCGATTTTATCAGCTCGACCAGACTCTGTTTGCCAAGCATTCGCTGCAGGCCGCTGATAGGATTCATTTTGGATAATTTCGGCCTGGCTGCTTCAGCAGAAAAGCTCACTCCGCCAAGTCCGGCAGCTCCCAACAACGCAGCAACAAACAAAAAAAGCCAACACTAACACTAACGGCAAGGCAACATGCCATACCGAGGCGGAGATCACGGCAAATAATTTATTGAGATCGAAGACTTCCTCTCGGCTCAAGGAGAACATCTTCATCATCACCTCGGCCAAGCCATTACCGAGGATTTCGCCAAACCACATAAGACCAACAGCGCCAGCCACTAGCACAGCTACAGAAGCTAATTCTCTTGAGCGCGGTACTTGCCCCTTTTCTCGCGCCTGCTGAAGCCTTCGGGGCGTGGCGTCTTCGGTACGTTCCTGACCGTCAGATTCAGACATATCAGCAATCCACCCTAATTAAACTGCATATCTGGCTAAACCCGATATCCCAGTGATATTCGTACTGCGGCAACATGGCCGCGACCAAAAACCAGCTGATAACCAAACCGAGTAACAAGGCGAACGAGAAGCCCAGTGAGAAGATATTCAGCTGCGGGGGGGCGGCACGGGGTCATGACACCGAACGACAGGTTGACGGTCAGCAAGGCAATGATCCCCCGCCAGCGCCATATTCAACCCCCGCCTTGAACATATGACCAAACCAGCCTGCAAGCTGATAATAGTCGACAGGCCGTAACATTGACTCGCCTATCGGCAAGGTTTTGAAGCTTAACACCACCATATTCAGCATGGTCAAATGACCATCGGTAGCCAGAAATAGCATAACGGCCAGAAACATATAAAACTGGCCCAGTACCGGTGTATTCTGGCCATTGGCAGGGTCAACCATTGATGCGAAACCGAGGCTCGACTGCATACCCAGAATCTGTCCGAGCAATACAAAGGTCTGAGTGACGAACTGAGTTACCAATCCCATCGATATACCGATCACCATCTGCTGGGCAGTTATCAAAAAACCGCCTACGGACAGCAGCTCGATATCGCTCGGCACCTTAGGAAGTGCAGGCATTACGGCAAAGGTAATCGTCACAGCAAGATAGAGACGTATTTTGGGTGATACAAAACGAGCACCAAAAAAACGTCATGACCATCATCATGGCCGAGATCCGTGTCAGCGGCCAAAAATAATTAGCAATCCAATCGAGTAGCAGTGCTGATGGATAGGACATCGGTTTACTCACTCATCCTAGTCAATTCAACCATCTGTTAATACAACCATTCGCTAATACAGCAACTGCGGGATCTGATCGATGATGCGAAAGAAATAGTCCATCAGCATCTGGGTCATCATATGGCCGAAAAACATCAATGCCAGCAACGTAACAATCAGACGAGGCAAAAAACTCAAGGTCTGTTCGTTAATAGAAGTCGCGGCCTGAAACACTGCGACCACCAGACCAATCAACAAGCCCGGTACGACAATCGCACAGACCATCAACAGGACCATGTATAACGCGTCCTGGAAAATCTCGACAAAAGCTTCAGGTGTCATTCGCTATAGTCTCCTGCACTCAGGTACCGAAACTGCCGGCCAGCGTCGACAGAATCAGGTTCCAGCCATCAACCAGCACAAACAGCATTAGTTTAAATGGCAGGGATACAATCATTGGCGACAGCATCATCATACCCATCGCCATCAACACCGAAGCAACCACCAAATCAATAATGAGAAATGGCAGGAATAACATAAAGCCAATTTGAAAGGCCGTTTTGAGCTCCGAGGTTATAAAGGCCGGGATCAATACAGTGATCGGCACATCCTGCGGGTCGGTCGCTTCCGAGCCTGACATATTGACGAAACTTTCCAGATCCTTAACCCCGGGTCTGTTTGAGCATAAACTGGCGGATCGGGATCTGGGCGGCAGACAGCGCCTCGGGAGCGGTAATTTGTTCGTTGATATAAGGCTGCAGAGCGGTGGTATTTATTTTATCGAGCACGGGAGACATGATGAAAAATGTCAAGAACATGGCAATACCGATGATCACCTGATTCGACGGTGTCTGCTGCAGGCCCATTGCCTGTCTGAGAATAGACATCACTACCACGATACGAGTAAAGGATGTCATCAAAATGACTATCGCCGGCAGGAAACCCAATGCCGTCATCAGGGCAAGGATCTGCAACGTCACCGAATAGTCTTCGCTACCATCCGGATTAACCGTGACAGAGAATGCCGGGATCCCGCCACCGTTTCCCGTTGTCATCAACTGGGTCGTGCCGCCTTCCTTCTGCATTTCGCTCACGGTCACACTGCCACCAGCCGCAGAAGATAGCCCTTCAGCCGTTTCGGCCAAGGCCGGTAATGCCAGCAAAAAGCTAAAAGCCGCCAGAACGGCGGCAATAAGATTATTTCTTATCATTCTTTTTCAGTAACTTCGTCAGTTGGCCGGCAAACTCACCGCCACTTTGAACCTCGTTCATTATCAGGGGGGTGTTCCAGCTTGCTCAGTAAAGATATATTTTGTTGCGTCACACCAACAAGCATTTGCTCTTCGCCAACCTGCAACAGAACAATTCGCTCACGCTGCCCCCCCACGGGCAACTGACGCAAAATTTTAAGTGTTCCATCGCTCCCCCTGGATACCAGGCAGCTTCATTCTTTTGACCAGCCAGGCGAGAAACAGAATCAATATAACCACCAGCATCAGCGCTGCCAGTGTCGTAGCAATATTCATTTCAGCAGGGGCAGCAAATACCGGCGTGCTGGCTGTTGCCAACACTGCGCTGCCAGCAAACTTAATCAACCGGAAAAACGTCATACTCAACCTTAACGCAGCTTCTTAATGCGTTCAGTCTGGCTGATCACATCTGTCAGACGAATACCGAACTTATCATTGACCACAACCACTTCTCCATGAGCAATCAGTGTACCATTGACCATCACATCCAATGACTCACCAGCAACACGATCCAGCTCGACGACTGAACCCTGATTCAGCTGCAACAGGTTACGGATACTAATTTGAGTTCGCCCGACCTCCATGGAAATCGTAACGGGAATATCCATGATCGAATCAAGTTTACGACGCTCATCGTCGGTGATCGGTTTACTTTCATCCGTCAACTCTTCCAGCGGTGCTGGTTGAGCAATATCGTCAATCGCTTGTTCTGCAAGTGCAGCAGCCCAATCATCGGCAATTTGTTGATCATTTTGAGACATAACTTACACCTGTAATTAATCGTCTGAATTTTCGTTGTTGATATCAAGCAGTGCAGAACCTAACTCGTCACGGTCTAGAAAGGCCAAATCAGTTTTCACCATATCCGGTCGCTTGAGTTTTTCAGTGACTTTAAGGGCAATATTGTCGCCGGATTTACCCATTTTGGCACGGTAGGATGGCAAGTCTTCAACAAATACCGTCGCTGCTTCTGGCATATCAATCGGGGATCACATCTCCCGGCCGGAGCTCCATCAAGTCACGCAGTGAAAGATCGACATCCATGAGCTTGGCGCGGATATTGACTGGTACATCCATGATCTCGTCACGCAGCGCTTTGCTCCAGCGCACGTCGGTATCCATCTTGTCACTCTGAACACCGGCATCCAGCAGCTCGCGGATGGGTTCAACCATCGAGTACGGCATCACGACATGAAAGTCGCCGCCTCCACCATCAACTTCGATATGGAAGGAGCTGACTACGATAACTTCCGTCGGGCTGACAATATTGGCCATGGTCGGGTTAACTTCCGAGTCCAAGTATTCGAACTCAACCCCCCCATTACAGGTGACCATGCCTCACGGTAATCTTCAAACACCAATTTCAACAGCATCTGTACAATTCGGCGTTCGGTAGGGGGTAAACTCACGCCCTTCAATCTTGGCATGGAAACGCCCGTCACCACCGAAGAAGTTTTCGACCAGAATGAAAACCAACCGGGCCTCCATAGTGATCAGAGCCGTCCCTTTCAACGGACGAAAACGCACCATATTCAGACTAGTCGGAACATACAACGTATTTTGGTACTCCCCGAACTTGATCATCTGGACACCGTTAATCGACACCTCTGCAGTCTTTCGCAGCATGTTAAACAAGCTGATCCGCATATGGCGCGCAAAGCGTTCATTGATCAATTCCAGCGTGGGCATTCGCCACGCACGATCCGGTCTTGTGATGAAAAATCAAACGAGATGACGCCTGCACCGCCATCTTGCCCGCTATCTTCATCATCTTCTACGTCATCGACACCATGTAACAGGGCATCAATTTCGTCCTGAGTTAGTAAGTCACTCACATTAAACCTATTGCATTACAAAACCAGTAAAGAGTACTCGCTCGACAACCTGCCTACCAGAAACCTTTACCATGGCATTCTGAACTGAAGACAGAGCCTGCTGACGCAAATCCGCGCGACCATTCGGGGGTCCGCAGTTGTTCAACTGTTGCTGCACCGAAAGACTGTAGCAACGTGCTTTCAATCAGCGGAATATGTTGGCTGGCCGTTGATTCATTACTGTCACCACGCACCATCAGCTGCACTTTCACCTGTACGAGACGATCTCGTTTGTCACCCGTTACATTAAAGATAAACGGCTGTGGCAGGATCACATAGTATGCAGGTCCGACTGTCGTCGGCTGTGTCTGGGGAGCGGCCTCGGCAACTTCGGCTTCCTGGGCGTCATCACCCATCAAAAAAACCACGCGCCGGCACCACCACCGAGCAACAGTACAACCACTGCAATAATGATTATTAGTTTTTTCTTTCCGCCGGAATTTTCTGCGCCTTCAGCCATAGTGCCTATAATCCTTTCTCATTGTCGACCGCCACTTGGAGGTCATTGTTTGTAGGTTATTGTTCTTATGCATAATAATCGACGCGGTCAGATGGCTGACTCACGTACATGTCTACGGGCTCAGAGCCTCCCGGCTCAGTATGCTGGTGACGAGAGTCACCATTGCCCCGGCTGACCACCACTATTGTTTTGTTGGCCAGCATTTGTCTGATTTTGTTGCTGGTTTTGCTGCCCGGCAAACTGCTGTCTTGAGCTATCTTGCTGCACCGAGGTTTGGGCGAGTTGTAAACCTTGCTGGTTCAGAAGCTCCCTTAGCCGAGGCATCGCCTGCTCAACAAGATCACGCGTTTGCTGGTTACCCACGGTGAACTGAACCGACGCCTGGTCCTGGTTCAGCGATAATTTAATTTGTAGCTTGCCCAACTCAGGCGGATCCAGACGGATATCAACATGCTTAAGGTTCTTCGACATCATCACCTGCACACGCTCGGCAAGTTGATCACCAGCCTGTTCTTTACTCAGTTGCAACGGACTTTGTGCCAGCGCGGCTTCTGCCCGTGCCTGAGCGTTAGCTTGCCCCCCCTGCAGTGTCGCCGGGCCTGCCAGCGTATGTGTCAGCTCGGCTGACTTACCATCGCTGCCATTCTCATTCGCTCCAAGCTCCATCGCCAATGCGCCGGCTCCTGCTGCAACTCCTGCTGCAGCGCCCGCTGCGCCACTAAGTTGGGCTTCAGCCGATCCGGTAGCCGCAGACATCAGGCCGGATTGCCAAAATTCAGAGCCGCCCCCCCCTGACCCGCCTCTGAAGAAAGCAAAGGCTGACTATTCGCGGCGGTGAATGTCGCGGCGGTAGCTGCAGCATTCAGTGTTAGCGCATTGCTTGATTTATTCTTGCCATCCAACAGTTCGGGAGAAGCTTGTTGTTCCTTCGTCAACTCCGCGGTTCTTGGATTTGCCGATTGTAGCAGATCAGCCGACGTTTGAGGTGTCGGCTGGACACTTTTAACCTCGGCCCCTGCTGCCGGCACAGCAGCTCCCAAGCCAAGCGCCGTCATCGCCCCCCCTTCGCCCGTCACATCAGCGTCCTGCTCTCCCTGTTCTGAGACGTCGGAGCTGACTTGATCAGTTGCTTGGCCTTCTACCGTTTTAAGGCCCGAGACAGCAAAAACCTTGGCCAGTTCTTCTTGGCTTATACCCGCAACTGGCGCTTTCACCTGCGTCATGCTGTCAGTTTCTATTATATTGTCCGGGCTGTTCCCTTGATGAACGCTAACACCTGACAGAGCCTTCTCTTGAGTATTCACCGCATCAACGGCAACCTCGCCATCAACCTGTGCTGCCTGCGGCAATAATTTGCCTGCTTCCTGCATATCGGCAGCCACAGCCTGAGTTTCCGACAGCTGCTTATTCGATTCAGACAGGCGATTAAGTAATGCTTCACCATCGTCCATTATCTGCTGCTTTGACACCGAATCAAGCTCGGAGCTAACATCAAGCTGCTGGCTGGCTGAGATTTGTCCGTTTTGCTGATCAGTTGTTTGACTGGCGCTAACTTCAGTCTTCACTTCATCTTGGCTAATCCGCAGGTTGCTCGCTTCCTGCTCACCAGACTTAGCATCAATGATTTTTTTACCGACTGATTGAGAGGCCTCAGTATCCGACTGTTGCAGTTCTGGTTCAATATCTTCCGGCAAGGCTTCCGAAACTTCGAGTTTAGCTTGCGCAACAGGTGTGACTTGTTGGTCGGCCTTTAAATTTTGTTCATCACCAGCTACAGCTTGAAGTTCTTTGGCAAAACGCCCTTCTTCTTGTGAAGCAGCACCCTCCTCTCCAAGCATAGCCGAACTGGCTTTTGCACTCTCAGCTTTAGCTTGGGAAGACGGTGGGATATCTGCAGTCAAAAAGCTAGATGAAAACATAGCGGCTCTTCAGATTTGAATAGTAAGGATAGTGCTTAATGCAAAAATCGAGCCAGAAAATGATGTATTTGCGAATGGTGAGCCCAGATTAACGACGTACTTTGCGGGCAAATTGCAAAGTTGCAAATTCATCCATCATCTTCTGCTCTTGTTTATCGCGTTGCTGCTGTCGCTCGTTCTGTTTTTTCTCCAACAGCCACTCAATGGAACGGCGCTTTTTGCGTACCTCGTTCCAGTGCTCGCTACATTGCTCGACCTGTTCCTCAAACTGTATACCGGCTTCTTTCTGTTTCACCAAGGTTTCATCGAGCTGACAGAGAAACTTTTGCAAATGACCGTACGAGCTGGCGCTTAGACCTTGCTGACCACGGGCTGAGAGCTGCTTGCAGTAATCGAGTCGGTATTGTTCAATCTGCTTGAGCTGTTCATAATAGCTTTCCTGCTCAATACGGGCGTTGCTAAGAGCAAGCGAAGCCTTATGCTCATCATCTTTGGTTCTTTCCAGAATCAGCTCTAGTGCATTATCTGCCATCATTGCTCCCGTTTAACCTGATCGTACTGATCAGTTAGCCACCCAGTGTGGAGCGCAGCATATTCACACACATATCATAAGGTACAGACTCTTTCATGGTCTGCTGCAAGTAGGCATCCAGCTTTGGCTTAAAGGTAAAAGCCTGATCGATACTTTGATCGGTTCCTGGCTTATAGGCACCGATTGAAACCAGGTCTTGATTCTTACGGCATATCGATAAGATTTGACGTACAGCCTTAGACATCAACATATGCTCTTCACTGACAATTGCAGGCATGACTCGGCTAACAGAGCGCTCAACATCAATCGCCGGATAATGGCCCGCATCGGCCATTTCCCGTGACAAAACAATGTGGCCGTCCAAAATGGCCCGCGAGGCATCAGCAATCGGGTCTTGCAAATCATCACCTTCGGTCAACACAGTAAAAAAGGCGGTGATCGACCCTGATGATCTCCGCCGTTACCGGCGCGTTCAACCAGTGCCGGCAGTTTGGCAAATACCGATGGCGGGTAGCCTTTGGTTGCCGGAGGCTCGCCAACGGACAAGGCTATTTCTCGTTGTGCCTGGGCAAAACGAGTGAGTGAATCCATCAGCAACAGAACATCTAAGCCCTGATCACGAAAATACTCGGCAATCGTGAGTGCGGTCTGACAGCCTTTAAGGCGCATTAGAGGCGAGGCATCTGCCGGTGCAGCAACAACGACAGCTCGCTGACGTCCTTCGGCCCCCGAGGATCTCATCAATAAATTCTTTTACTTCCCGGCCCCCGTTCACCAATAAGGCCGACGACGACAACCTGAGCAGTTGTTCCCCCTCGTCATCATCCCCAGTGTCACCGATTTACCGACACCTGAGCCGGCAAAAAGGCCGATACGCTGACCTTTACCCACGGTCAACAAACCGTTAATCGCCTTCAGGCCGACATCCAACGGTTCTTTGATTGGCTTACGTGCCAAAGGGTTAATCGGTTCGGCATTGAAAGATGCACGGTTTGCCGTGTAAATATCGCCAAGGCCATCGAGAGGGTTGCCCACACCGTCAATAACCCGACCAAGTAGCTCAGGTCCTACCGGCAACCCGCTGTTTTGCAGTACCGGGGGGGTGACCTTGGCACCAGGCATAATACCGGTGAGCTGCTCACTGGGCATCAGGAAAAGGGTATCACCGGAAAATCCAACCACTTCGGCTTCCATGTCGCCATTAAGGGTTTCTACCAGGCACAAGCTGCCAAGCGGTGCCCCGGCAACCAATAGCTTCGAGCGTCAGGCCGACGACACGGATAAGTCGGCCCCGACGCTACCGGGCGACAGGCTGTACTGTTCGTTTGATAGCGGGAAAGGCGTTCAGCCAACGGTGCGGTCATTACTGGCCTCCGTTGTTCTGCTGGCTATTTGCCCCGTTGAATTGTTGCAATAAGTGGCGAATGCGTCTTCGATATAATAATCAACGCAGGAATCACCGGAATGCACCTGCAGATCGCCTCGATTCAGAGCCGGCTCTGCCTGCAGTGTCCAGTGGCGCTCAGCCAAATTATCTTCGCCATAGGCTTGTTTGACTAAAGCCAGATCGTCAGGGTGCAAGCTAAGCTGGGTCTGCCGTCCGGCGATAGGTAACGCGCCGATCACTTCACGAATCGTATTTAAGATAACCTGCGGGTTGGTCTGAACTTCAACACGGATCAATTCTCGGGTAAGGCTGGTCACCATGTTTACAACCTGGTTTTCAACCTCACTATCAATTTGTTCCAACGGCGCTGCCAGCTTTTCAATTAACTGAGTCAGATGCCCGACATGCTCACTGATTTGTGTCTGTCCTTGTTCCAGCCCTTGCTGTAAACCTTGTTCCAGGCCTTCCTGCTGTCCTGCTTCCAGCCTTCAGCCTTGCCAGTCTCTACCCCTTCGGCATGCCCGGCAGCCCGACCTTCTGCCAGTCCTTCTTCGTAGGCAGAATGACGGATATCCTCAAGATCAGCCGCCGTTAACGGCGGCGGGCCCTGCTCTTCCTCTTCCTCAAGCAGTTCAGGCTGCCATTGCGGATCATAGCTAATCGCATTATCTAACGGTACAACTTGTTCATCAGCGTAGTCCGGATAGGCCCAACGCTCGAGCTCCTGAGCCTGGTGTTCTGATACACGCAGAAAGCCACGACGACGGTCAGTGCTCATAACAAGCCCTTACCGTATTGCAACCTTTGTGGGTAGCATGAAGGTTACAAGAATTCATCGGCACCTCCTCCTGTTAGCATCAGCTCACCAGCATCGGACAGGCGACGAGCAATCGACAGGATCTCTTTCTGCGCAGCTTCCACATCGGAAACGCGGATTGGTCCCATTGCCTCCAGGTCATCCTGGAGCATCTCGGCTGCACGCTTCGACATATTACGCAGAATCTTATCGCGTAGCATATCATCAGCACCTTTAAGTGCCTGCTGAAGCAGGTCCTGAGGAACATCACGCAGCAAGGTCTGGATACCGCGATCGTCCACCTCGGCCAGGTTGTCGAAGACAAACATCAAATCATCAATCTGGGTCGCCATGTCTTCGTCAGTCTCACGGATCTGATCCATCAGCAAACCTTCGACGTTGTTGTCGAGATAGTTCATGATCTCGGCGGCAGCTTTCAGGCCGCCAATTTTCGCTGCCTGAGCACCAGCCTGACCAGCAAACTGTTTCTCCATGATGTCGTTCAGCTCGTGCAATGCTGCAGGCTGTACTTCTTCAAGGTTGGCAATACGCATCATCAAATCCAAGCGTACTCGTTCCGGGAACTGTGCCAGGATCTCTGCAGATTGCTCCGGTTCCAAGTAAGACAGGACAATCGTCTGAATCTGTGGGTGTTCGTTAAGAATAATGCTCGCCACCTGGCGCGGATCCATCCATTTCAACGAATCCAAACCACGCGAGCCACTGCCCATCAAAATTTGGTCAACAAGGTTGTTGGCCTTATCTTCACCGAGGGCTGCGATCAGCGTATTACGGACGAAGTCTTCGCTCCCCCATACCAATACTGGTGTATTTCTGGATATCTTCCAAAAAATGGCGGTGAACGGCTGAAACCTTGTCTTGGCTCAGATCGGCCATTGAGGCCATTACCCCACCGACGCGCTGAACCTGTTTCGGCTCCAAATGGCGAATAATACTTGCGGCATCCTGCTCACTGAGGCTGAGCAATAAGATCGCAGCTTTATCGGCCCCGGTTAAAGTCGAGACATCAAACTTTTTATCTTCTGTTGTTGCGACTTCATTAGCCATCTTCAGTTACCCAATTTTTCACTACTTGCGCAGCCAGATCCGGTTCATTGGCGACCAGCGCTCTTACTGCTTTCAGCAAATCTTCATCTTTATGCAGGTTCGGTAAATCCAAGCTACTGCTGCTAAGCTCCAGTGATTCTGCACCATCAAGCTCGGCACCAATCAAATCGATCCCCTCTTCACCAGCAGATAGTATCGGCAGTCCATTTTCATCTAACGGCGTACCATCCGAGGCCTGGTTTGGATACAGTAATTTACGCATCGCTGGACGAACAAGTACCACCACTACGACAATAATTACCAGCGCGGCAGCCAGCCAGCGAATCCAGGTATTGAAGTTAGGATGCTCCCAAATCGGCAAATCTGGAACCAGCTGCTCTTCAGGCAAAGCAAACGGTACGGAAATGACTTCCAACAAGTCACCGCGAAAATCAGAAAATCCGACCCCCCCGCCTTTTAGCAAACGGCTGATCTTGGCCAGTTCAGCTTCACTGACAGGCACTCGTGTAATTTCGCCGGTTTCTGGATTGGCGACTTGCTTGTAGTCAATGGCCACAGATACTGTCTGACGGCTAACAATGCCGGTTTGCGCACGCTTATGTCTGATGGTGGTATCAAGCTCAAAATTTCGAGTTGACTCCTTATGGACGGACCCATTGTTGGAGCCTTTTCCCGATTGCATCTCGACAATATCTTGCGGGATCGAGGCATCAGCTGGAGGCTGATTACTCAGTGCGCCCGGAATGCCGGCAACAACATTGCCGTTATTATAATCTTCCAGCGTATACTCACTTCGGGTTGATGGCGTCGCTGGATCATATTTCTTGCGAGTCTCTTCGATTGCACTGAAGTCCATCGATACATCAACCTGGGAGGTATAATTACCCAGGCCGAGAACAGGGATCAGGATCGCGTCTATTTTTTTCGCGCAAAGCTTGCTCTTGCTTGCGCTCTAGCTCGTATTCTTTACGCTGTGCCGTTGCACTCGGATCTTCCGTCCCCGAGCTTAACAAGCGGCCATGCTGATCGGTTACGGTTACTCGGGTTGGTCTTAGCCCCGGCACAGCCGTTGCCACCATATCAACAATCGAGTCCACTTCCTGCTGACCAAGCGAGCCATTGGTGCCCAAGGTCAAAAATACGGTCGCCGATGCATCCTGATTATGACGTACAAACACACTCTGTTTTGGCATTGCCAGCAACACCTGAGCTTTTCGCACCTGACGAATTTGCTCTATAGCCCGGGCCAACTGGCGTTCCCGGCTTAATTTTAGCCGCTCACGCTCTAGACGCTGGGAAACCCCCCCAAACCCCCCCATATCCTGCAGTAGGATCTCGTCCCCCTTCTGCAACATTGTTGTTCAAGCCCGCGCGGGTCATTTCAAGTTTTATCGATGAGAAAGAATCTGCAGGAACACGGATCGTATTACCGTCGAGGCTATACTCTATTTTTTTCTGGTCGAAATGATCCAAGATTGGGATCAGCTCTTCAGTCTGAAAGGTGCCAAGAGGTCGCATTTCCGGCTCTTTAATCCAAGCGACCACTAGAACAATTAACGCCACACAGATCGCAACCGACAGCACCAGAATAACCTGACGAAGTAAATCAAGGTTACCCAGCATGCTGTCAACACGAGTCGCACTTTGTTCTTCTGTATCAGGATTTTGCAACTCCAGGTCATTATCTGTAACGACCGGAGCCGGGGCATTACCTGCAACGGCTAATTCGTTGTTTGAAGATGTTTCCGACACTAACTATTTCCTGAATTAGACTGGCATGTTCATTAATTGTTTATACGCATCCACCAGCTTGTTACGAACCTGGACGGTCGCCTCAAACGCCACACTGGATTTGTTACGGGCAATCATGACATCAGATAGCGATACACTGCGATCACCCTGATCAAAACGTGTAGCCAGTTCGCTGGATTCTGACTGAAGGTTGTTCACTGATTTAACAGCATCATTGAGTACTGCACCAAAATCAGCACTGACTTGCTGGCTTGTCGCCGGACGAGTCGTACTCTGGCTTCCAGTTTCATTGCCTGCATTTCTGCTTGTAGTCCGTTGACTTTCATGTTCCACCCCCCCGCACAGTCAAAAATTTGTCGCCCCCCCTTAAAACGGGTGACGTTTTTTTCTTCATTTGTAATTTTTACTGCTTTGTTACTATTTTATTTATCGTAATGAGCAAGCTTACCGTCAGCATGACTCAAAAGACCAGTAAATTAATAATTTTACTCTAAACTGGGGATCTCAATTCCGGCATCACGCATTTTAGCTAGCTTATAGCGTAATGTCCGCGGACTGATGCCCAATTTTTCGGCAACATCTTTGCGACGCCCTTCGCAGGCGCGGATCGTGTCGAGAATAATGGAAAACTCCTGCTCCCGCAGCTCATTGCCAAGCCCGTCGGGAGAAGGGGGGGGAACCTGAACCGGCTCAATCGTCGGAACCGGCGCCGTTAATTCTACCGCGGTTTGCAAACTTTGTGCATCAAGCCAGTCCAAGCCTTCCAGTAATATATGATCACATTCAATACAAATACTGTTACCCAGGATCAGTGCACGCTGAATCACATTGTCTAGCTCACGGACATTACCCGGCCAGCTGTATTGCTGTAACTTCAATAGTGCCGACTGACTAATCGTCGGCACGGGCAGCCCCCCCTGTTTCATACAATGACGTTCAGTCAGGTAGGTTGCCAAAGGTGCAATATCACCTTTTCGCTCCGTCAGGGCCGGCCATACTAATGGAAAAACATTCAAGCGGTAATATAAATCTTCACGAAAGTTCCCTTCAGCCACATACTGCTTCAGATCACGGTTGCTGGTTGCCAGCACCCGGACATTAAGTTTGATGCTTTTTCGGCTACCCAAGCGCTCAACTTCGCGCTCCTGCAATACACGCAATAACTTCACTTGGAGGTTCAAGTCCATCTCGCTGATTTCATCCAGCAAAATCGTTCCGCCCTGCGCCTGCTCAAATTTGCCCGGACAAGCCTGTATCGCACCGGTAAATGCGCCCTTCTCATAACCAAACAACGTAGCTTCCAGCATATTATCAGGGATCGCTGCACAGTTGATTGCAATAAATGGTCCTTCACTACGGTGGGAGTGGTCATGGATATACCGAGACATCACTTCTTTCCCCGAGCCACTTGGCCCCCAGGACCATAACACTGGCATCCGTTTTTGCGACTTTTTCAGCTAACGCAAGTAATTTTCGGGATTTTTCATCTGCCGCGATGGCCCGGCTCGATTCATTTTTAACCGGTGCATAGCGACTTACCATATTAAGCAGTACTTCCGGAGCAAAAGGCTTGGCCATATAATCAATAGCGCCTTCTTTCATCGCGGATACCGCATCTTCAATATTGGCATACGCTGTCATCAGCAATACGGGAAGCTTCGGCCAGTGCTGCTTAATGCTCCGCAGTAGTCCCAAGCCGTCCATACCTGCCATTTGTACATCAGAAACCACAATATCAACTTGCTCGGATTTCAATAGCAACAAAGCCTGTTCGGCACTCTCTGCCTCAAGCCACTGATAACCGGCCAGCGCCAATGTATCAACCAGAGCTTCACGTAGCCCTTCATCATCTTCTACGACTAGTACTCGGCTTTGATTCATCGCAACTCTCCAATTGCTGGGGTTATTCTCGGTTTGGGCGGACTCTAACGAAGACGCCTGACTATCAGCCAGTGGCAATGACAAGGTAAAACATGCCCCCCCTTTACCTGGCTCGGATTCTAGTAACAAGCGCCCTTTATGTGCAGTGGCAACCATTTGCACGACAGCCAAGCCAAGACCGGTCCCTTGCTGCCGGGTAGTAAAAAAGGGTTCAAGTATCTTGGCCTGCATCTCTGGGGCAATGCCCGGCCCATTATCAATAACAGATAGATAGATTACATCATCTTGCAGCAGGCAGTTCAGTGCGACCTTGCACTGCTTGCCGGACATCTGAATCGCATTAGTGATCAAGTTACCCAATGCGCTGGCCAAGGCATTGGCATTGCCAAGGATCATAGGGCTTTCATCGGCACAATCAATACTGAAGTCAACCTGATTGGTCACAACCTGGGCTTCAACCATGTTATCAAGCTCATTGAGCAAGCTTTCCAGGCTGAACCGCTCCACCACCTTGTTGTCCCCGCCTTTGGCAAAGAGCAGCATATCATTAACCTGCTTTTCCAGATCGTGCAGGCGATCAACTAATTTGGTCTGAAACCGCTGGCGGGTTTGGCTATTAAGGTTTGGTGCCGATAAATTAGAGGCATATAACATTGCACTGGATAACGGAGTCCTAACCTGATGCGCCAATGAGGCGACCATCTTTCCTAGCGAGGAAAGGCGCTGCATTTCACTAATGCGTGACTGCAGCAGACGGGTTTCCGTCATATCAGTAATAAAGATTAACTGCCCGGTATCCGAAGCTGAAATCGCAAGCTTAACTTTGCGGCCACTGCGCAGCGACACCTCATGACCGTCATCTTTCTGTGGCGCGAAGGCCCGCTGGATAACAGAAAACCAACGCTCCCCCTCAAGGGGATCGCCTAACAGACGGCGGGCTTCCGGGTTAGCCTCACAGACGACTCCCATCGAATCGAGAAATATCACCCCTGACGGCATCACGTCCAGCACCTGCTGATACCGGCTAACCTGTTGTGCTAACGTGCCAAGCGGAGAAACATTGTCACCCATGAGATACCTGATTCAATACGCATAAAACGTTAAATAAGCACTTTTTATGCCAAAATAAAAATCATATTATCAATGGGTTACTAGGAAGGAAAGAAAATTGACGGCGTCAAGAATGTGACACCGCCATAACTTGATGAGTACTAGCGCAGATCTTCTTTATTCAAACCATACTTACGCATTTTTTCAACCAGGGTAGTACGTCGCATTCCCAGCATATCAGCGGCGCGCGCGACTACTCCTGTTTGAGCTTCTAGCGCCTGGCGGATCATTTCCACCTCTAACTCTGCCAGCATTTCTTTCAGGTTGACCCCTTCAGGCGGCAAATCATTCATGCCCGCCGCATCCTCAGGGTCTACATAGCTGGAGGCAAACATATCGGCCAAGGCCGCACGTTCCTGATCTTCTGTTGACAGGAAATGCTCCTCTGGCTGAAATTCCGGCAAATCATTGTAGCGGTACTTCATAGGGAGGTGATTCACATCCACCATTTCACCCGGATACAGAATAATTAAGCGCTCTACGAGATTTGCCAGCTCACGCACATTACCCGGCCAATCATGCTCCATAAGGGAAGTAATCGCCCGTGGCGTGAAATGGATAAGCTTCGCGCCCTCGGCTTCCATTCTTGCAAGCAGTTCCTGAAGCAAGAGAGGAATATCACCAATACGCTCACGCAGTGCTGGCATCTCGATTGGAAAGACATTCAGGCGGTAGTAAAGATCTTCACGGAAAGTATTATTCTGGATCATTTCTTCGAGGTTACGGTGGGTCGCGGCTATAATACGGACGTTAACCTTGATAGTACCATTGCCCCCCCCACTCGCTCAAAGCATCGCTCCTGCAGAACGCGCAGCAACTTCACCTGCATAGACATTGGCATATCACCAATCTCATCAAGAAATAATGTGCCACCATCTGCCAATTCAAAACGGCCTTTGCGGGGCAGCTATTGCGCCGGTAAACGCGCCTTTTTCATGGCCAAAGAGCTCACTTTCGAGTAGATCAGGAGGAATGGCCCCGCAGTTAACCGGTACAAACGTGCCTTACCACGGGAAGAATGGTAGTGAACGTTACGAGCAACCACTTCTTTGCCTGTTCCTGATTCGCCGAGGATCAAGACACTGGCATCGGTTGATGATACCTGCTCGATTAAATAACGAACTTGGCTGATTGCTTCACTACGACCAACCATACTACGAAACAGCGTATTCTTACGCCCAAGTTGCGGAACCTGGAACGCGCGCTTGCCAAGGAACTCCTGACAATGCCGTAATGCATCCGAAAGTTGCCCGTAATGCAGTGGCAACTCCAGCTCCCCCCCAACATAATTCGGCAAGCCTGCCAACTCGTTGGCATGGTTCGACAATGCAATAACGGGAATATGGTTATGGATACGTAAAAAATCCAGGATCTTACCCAGTGATTTACCAGTACTGATTTTACCCAGTAAACAGGCACCCCAATCCTTTTCCCAAAGCGAATTTTCCACCTCGTCTGTTGATACAGCTTCATGCTGTTCACCAACAAAATTAAGGATGACACTAAGGTCATGACGGTGCTGCTGATCGTCATCAATAACGAGGGTCTTAGCTAAACCTTGCATAGGAGAGATATTGCCTGCCTTTATAGGATTTTCTATTCTGTGGCTTTTATACCAAACTGAACAACTATCAAATCCGGTCAAAATTCGTTCAGTTTGCTATTACTGAGGAACAGCAACCAAAATTATTCCGACTATTGTAATAAAAGCACAGGAGAAGGCAACTAGGGACACCCAAAAGCTGTGACCCCAGTACAAAGGAAAGTGCAAATCAAGTCATTGATGCTTATTTTTTGACTTCACTAAGAAGAAAGTTGCTAACCAATGAGGTGCATTCCGTCTAAAGAATATTAAACGTCTAGCTGAGTCATATTGTGGTATTCACCCGGAATTTGGTCCCAGGCAGATTTTATTTCGCGCAGCATGCCGATGACATCATCAATCGGCTCTGCAAGGTTCTCCTGGTTTGCCTTATAGATTTGTTGGATCATATAGTCATAGAGTGCATCGAGGTTTGACGCAATCTCCGCCCCATCTTCCATCGACAGACAGCTACGAAGCTGATCACAATATCCAACGCCTTACCAAGCGCTCACCCTTTATGGCAATAGAGCCTGCTCCATGGCAGCCTTGCCTTGAATCAAGCGTTCAACTGCACCAGCCATCAGCATCGATATCACACGGTGTGGCGATGCCGATGTTAACTGACTATCCACTGAGACTCGTTTATAAGCCTGTAGAGATCCTCTCATTGCCATTTTTCTAACCTTACCGAAATTTATTATAAACCTGCATCGAGCGTTGCCCGTGCTGCTGTCGCTGAAGCTGACTTGCCGACATATCCCGATGATGACGGATCCGGGCAAGTAAGTATGACGTTCGTTCGACGGCGGCCTGCCACTCTGCTTTATCCAAGTGTTCAGGCTGAGCCATTAATTGCTGTAAAAGCTGATCGCGCTGTTGTAATAACTGCTGCAACTGCTCAGAATCGACTTCTCCTTCAACGGCCAGCATAGCTTCCAGTTGATTGTCTAGTTGATTTAAACGTTGCATACACGATTCTCTCACATTTAAAACTATTGAGGCATCATGCTCATCATTGAGTTGAGCTGGCCTTTCATTTGACCCATCGCTTTGTCCATCGCGGTAAACTGATCATGGGTACGTTTCTGGACACTCTCCATTCTTCGATCTAGCTTGCTTTGATCGGAGTTCAGACTCGTCACCTGTTCGTTTAAACTATTCTGGCGTCCCTTGATACTACCGGTAATGCCGGTATGGGCATGGATCAAGTCTTCTATCCTACGGGCAAAACCATCCCGGCTACCAAAAAACTCACCAACATCGGCAAAGTTCTGCTCAAGCTGTTTATCCAGTATATCGTAATCAATCTCGAGCCGCCCGGCCATGGTACTGGTCACCCCCAGTTCACTCAAGGTCTTGATCGTCTCTGGAGCCTCTTCTATCGGGGGGGAGGAAAACGCGGCACGGAGCTGGTTATCAACGGTACGAATAATACTGTCGCCCACCAGCGGGCCTTTTTCCTGCGTTTCCAGATTAAACTTACCGAGTTCGCGAGAGACGTCAAAAAACTGATTATAGGTATTAACGAACTGTTCAACCGCACCGCCGACCGCGTTGCGATCATAGGCGACATCAACTAATACATCTTTGTTTTCTTTACCGTCAGTACTGTCACTCAATGCAACGAGGTTAAGGTCAACGCCCTTAATGGCATCTTCAATGATATTGGTATCACTAGTGACCACCGCTAGACCATCGATTACCACTCTGGCATCACCGGCAGCCTGCATCTCTCTCATTGAGTTAATGTCGTTGTTGCGGTTAAAGCCAAACTTTTGCAAAGTACTGGCGATAGGCGCATCGACCCGCACTTTTATGTTGTTCTGCTCGCCACTTTTGTCTGCGGAGAGTACCAAGCGAGCACCGACATCATCTTTAATGACCGAAGCCATCACCCCGGTATTTGACGGATGGCGGTTAATAAGGCGAACAACATCAATAATTTTGCTTTCGTCTTCAGTAACTTCGACATTAAACTGGCTGGCACCCAGTGAAATAGCCAGCTGACCAGCTCCCATTTTATCATCTTCATCGAAGGTACCTGAGACAATTTTATGAGACTGGGCAAGCTGCTCAACCTTCACACTGTATTTACCAGGGATCGCTTCATGGGAGGCCTTTGCCGTCAGCACATCACTATTGTCGCTGGAGGCCGTACGGGTTGACATGGTATGGTTGCGACGAAAATCTGACATTATATTCTTCATATCGTCTAACGAACTTTTCAGCTTACCGTAAGCACTGATACTGACATCAATGTTGTCGCGCTGCTGGTTGATCCGCGCTTCTTTCGGTACCTTTTCTGCTTCAACGATCGAACTAACCATTTTGTTAATATCAAGACCGGAAGCAGTAGCCGCTGCGCCTATGTTCATTGACTACCTCAAATGATGTCGGTTTACACTTTCGTCGTTAACAACCCTCCCGAATTGGCTGCCAACTGTCGGGATAGTGCTAACATATCTTGGTCAGGAATTTGACGGACAATATCACCGGTACGCTTATCGTAAATGGTGACTATATTTTTGCCCGATTCTTCATCAATTCGAAAAGCCAGCCCTTTATTTAGCGTACTGCCGACAAACTCTTCGATGCGTTCTACCACCTTTTCCAGCTGCTCACGCTGCATTTGGTGCTGCTGCTCAACCTTGGCACTCTGTTCGACCCTGCGTACATCAGCTTTTCCGCTGTCACTGCTGGATGTCACAGGTTGGCTGGAGGCATTTCCGGTAGATGAAGCTCCCTGGGAATCACTATTAGATTTATAAGCAATACTTGTGCCAACAGAAGCATGGGTGCCATTCTCAGAGGAACGGGGAGGAAGTGAAGAAGTAGAAACAGGTTTGACATCCATATTCTTTCACCTTCTGATAGCAGAAAACGGCAAGGAGCTTCCCCCCCCTTGCCGTTAATAACGAGGTATTAACCTAGCAGGCTTAGTGCCGCTTGCGGCGCCTGTTTTGCCTGAGCAAGAATTGACGTAGAAGCCTGAGATAGGATCTGGTTCTTCGTCATGTTCGTTGTCTCTTTCGCAAAGTCTGTATCACGGATACGACTGTTAGATGCCGATACGTTCTCGTTGACGTTATTCAGGTTGTTGATAGTGTGGTTCAAACGGTTCTGAGACGCACCCAACTCAGCACGGTGGGAGTCAACATTCTTCATCGCACCATCAAGAATAGCAACCGCTTTCTGAGCGCCGCCCACTGACGTTACATCAATTTTTGAAACGGTTTCGTTAGCCGCAGTACCTGCGATTGTTCCGGTGACATCGGTTTTACCATCGGCACCCAGCATCGTCAGGTCACCTTTAGTGACACCAACCGCACCTTCGCTCGAGAACAATTGCAGTTCACCGTCTTCAGTAACCGAAGCGTTAATCTTATCATTCTGACCGTTGATACGGGTTGCAATTTCTTCACGGTCATCGCCTTTCAGCAGGTCGACAGACACGGCAGTCTCTTTACCTAGTGAATCAGTAACCTTAAGCTCAACTGTTGTATCCGCTTTTACAGTATCACCGGCACCGATTTTATTGGTTGACGTTAATACGCTACCACCCATTTTAGAGTCATCAGAGCGCATATTATTGAACGTCATCTGTACCGCTTCACCAGAATCGGCACCAACCTGGAAAGAACGTGAACCAAACTCACCGTTCAGCAGCTTGGTACCACCAAATGATGTGGTTTCTGCGATACGGTTAAGCTCATCATTCAACGCAGTCACTTCTTGTTGAATTGAATCACGGTCTTCCTGTGAGTTTGAACCATTAGAAGACTGTAGTGACAAGTCACGCATACGCTGTAGGATGCTTGTGGTTTCCTGCATTGAACCTTCAGCAGTCTGTGCCATTGAGATACCGTCGTTGGCATTACGTACTGCCACATCCAGACCACGGCTCTGGGTCATCAAACGGTTAGAGATCTGCAAACCTGCCGCATCGTCTTTTGCACTGTTGATCTGGCTACCAGTTGCAAGACGCTCCATCGATTTACCAGTAGCTTCAGTCGCCTGGCCTAAGTAACGCTGAGCGGTCATTGCAGAAACGTTAGTATTTACTGTAACTGCCATAATGTTTCTCCTTAAGTATTCAAAATGGCTTGACCAGCCCAGCCGGAAAAACCTTATTATTCTTTGTACATGACCTTTAACGGCCTGCCCCCAAAAAAACCTTTAAGCTTTTTTTTTGTATTTTTGAAAAATCGATTAAAACGTGATCAAGTTAATAAAAATCAACGTGAATGAACAGAGGCGAGACTCATGACAATATCGTGCCACCGATTTCACATACAAAAACGGCAAGGGGTTGCCCTTGCCGTTTTTGCTCTATACCGATTAGCGGAAAATTATTGCAGTAAGCTCATTGCCGCCTGAGGAACCTGTTTCGCCTGCGCCAAGATAGACGTACTAGCCTGCTGCAGGATCTGGCTCTTGGTCATTTCTGTTGTTTCCTTGGCAAAGTCCGTATCACGAATTCGGCTATTGGATGCAGAAACATTTTCAGAGGTATTCGCCAAGTTATTAATGGTGTGACCCAGACGGTTCTGTTTTGCACCTAGGTCGGCACGCTGACTGTCAATATACTTCAGCGCGGCATCAATAATCGGCACGGCTTTTTGTGCTCCACCAACAGAGCGCACATCGATATCACCGGTTGATTGATTAACAGCAACACCCGCGATCGTTGCATCAATATCTTTACCATCGCTACCTAACATGGTTAATGTGCCAGTCTTGACAGAAACAGCGCCATCACCAGCAAAGAACTGCAGTTGGCCATCTTCAGTTACCGAAGTATTGATGAGGTCATTCTGACCATTCATGCGAGTTGCTATTTCTTCGATATCGTCACCCTGCAGCAGACTGACAGTTACATCCGTTGCGTTACCCAATTTATCGGTAACGGTAAGTGTGACATCGGTATCTGCCTTTACGGTCGCGTCCGCAACAAGCTTCTTATCTGATGTTAGCAAGCTGCCACCCATACGGGAATCATCAGCACGGATGCTCGTCATCCCCATAATGATCGCCTCACCCGAATCGGCACCAATCTGAAATGCCGCTTCGCCAAAAGTACCATTAAGTAGCTTACGGCCACCAAATGCCGTAGTTTCGGCGATACGGTTCAGCTCATCCTGCAGTGCAGTGACTTCTTCCTGAATTGCCACCCGATCATCATCCGAGTTGGCACCATTCGAAGACTGCAGTGACAGATCTCGCATACGCTGTAGGATACTGGTTGATTCCTGCATTGCACCTTCAGCTGTCTGTGCAATCGAAATACCATCATTGGCATTACGCATTGCCACGTTCAGGCCTCGCGTCTGTGCCACCAAACGGTTGGAAATCTGCAGGCCCCGCCGCATCGTCTTTTGCACTGTTGATCTTACTACCTGTCGATAGACGTTCCATCGAGGTACTAAGACTATCTGACGCTTTGCCCAGGTAACGCTGCGCAGTCATGGCAGACACGTTGGTGTTTACTGTTACACCCATTTTGCTCTCCTTTGACTTTCGCTCTTAATCAGCGAAACAGCCTACCCGCAACAGTCAATACGAAAGACAGTGAAGCGGGGGGGCCAGCTATATTAAAATTGTTGGCAACGTCTTTGCCACCAACCTAGTATTAGCAATCATCATGCCAAAATTAAATAAAACTAAATTTCAATAACTTACATTAAAATTCGATCTTTAAGTCAGATCAGCGGCAACCCTATGCCCATCGGCATTACCATTTTTGCCGGAGTGGTAATAGCCGTTGCCGCTGTTAATAAATTCAACTATCACTATTCATATTGCTTTTGTGTTAGATATAGTTAAACAAGTTCAAATCTTTGGTTTTGGCGAATGCTTGCTGCGAGGCCTGCAGCGCCATCATATTTTCATTGAGATCGATAACTGCTGTCGCATAGTCCAGATCCTCCAGCGTACCGCGGGCCTGGGTCATCACGATCCTAAAGTCTTCATGCATATTTTCCTGGCGATCCAGAGTTTGCAGTCGGGTACCAATTTCAGAACGTGCCCGGTTGATATGTTTAAATCCTTCCGACAGATCAGCGACGGCCTGGTGCAGCTCAGCAGAAGCAGAAGCATCAGAGACATCGCTGTCCGACAGCTCAATACTGCGCCTAAAAGCATCAAATACATCGACTTTATCCTGGCGTGACAAATCAATGATGTCACCGTCTTCGATTTCTCCCTCGAAATCGACCTGCAAGGTTCCCCACTGAATCCCCTTGCCTGACTCAAACGAGCACTACTGACCTCGCTCCCGTTCTGAAACAACTTATAAGCCGGTCCGGTCGGGGGTAGTCGCAAACTCAACACGATACGCCGATTGATCAGCATCATTGGTATTGCTGGCCTGAGACAAGAGTAGTAGCGAACCACTTTGCAGCTGATAATCTGGCTGGTAATCACCATACGGATTGGACACTTCCATGAATAGCTTGTCACCAGCATCATTCATCGGGACCTCAACCGACGGGGGCAACTTTGGCCATCCGCTGATAGCTATCACCGGAATAGGTAACTTGGCCGTTGTTGTCTCGGAAAAAAGGCTGCTTGCTGTACTGGGTGCCGGCAAAAATAAAATTACCGGATTCATCCTTGGTATTGACCATATTCATAAACGAGTCAAACAGTCCCTGCATGTCTTGCTTGTGGGCCGTTCGATCATCACCCGACAACGAGCCATTGACCATCATCATGGTCTTGCGCTTTGCCTCATCAAGCAGGTTTTCAGCCTCGGTGATCGCAGTCTCTTCATTATCTAAGCGGTTACGTGCCAGCGTGATCGACTTGAGTGATTGCTCGATCTGAGTATTTTGCTGATCAAAGTTCTGAATATAAATCGAAGATACCGGATCATCACCAGCGGTAAGCAAGCGCTTTCCGCTTGCCAGCTGCTCCTGGTTTTCCTGCACTTTTACCTGCTGACGATTCATGTCATTCGCGACAGAACGGTAATTATGGAAAGTTGCCATTCGGCTGATCATGGTTATCAGTCTCCCTAGCGTGACACGTTAAGTAACGTATCGAAGGTTTCGTTGGCAACCGTCATTATGCGTGACGAGGCCATATAGGCTTGCTGGAACTTCATCATATTGGCGGCTTCCTCATCGAGGTTCACACCAGAAATTTCTGCGACCCGGCTTTCCGCAGCGTCTTTCTCGACCAGTCCAACTTCTTTAAGACGGGCTGCCGATGCTTTTTGCACCCCCATCTCGGTGTTCAGGCCTGATAGACATCAATCACGGTAGAGCGTCCCTCATCCATGATCTTCTCGGCCTGCAGGGTCTGCATCTTGATCAGGTTGCCATTGTCACCATCAGCCGAATTCAGGTTAACAGCAAAAACATCACCGCCGGCAGCCCCTTGCTCCAGGGTAAAGCCGGTACCACCGACAACGACCTCTCCCGCTGGCGGGTAAGGCTGTGGGGGGCTGCAAAATATTGCCCTTTCATGTCCAGCACGGCAAACTGGCTGGCATCCGGTGATACTGCCACCTGAAACTCTGACAAAGTACCCAACTGGGTAATATTAAAATCCGCCTGCCCCTGAGTCTTGCTCGCAGAGCTCAAATAACTTTGGGCGGCAATTTTTGCCGGATCAGTCATGCTGACACTGATTTCTCCCGCAGCAGAGCGCGTCGGGCGAAGCACAACATGCTCGCCCGCTTTCAACGGTGCAGCCATTTCGACCCGAAAACCATCCATAGTGAACGACGGTGGAGTACCGCTCGGGATCACGTTCTGTCGGGAACCGTCCGGCAATGCCAAGGTGTGCTGGCTCCCATCGAAAGCCAGGCCGTATTCTCCGATTTTAACTTTGCTCAAATCGTCGATATACACCTTCACCTCAGCCGTCGAACCAACAGGTAATATCGCTCGTGCAGCTGCAACAGCCGGATCATTAACATCACGGAACATGTCCTGGCCCACCTGACCATTGAGATCCAACCCCTGCTGCTGAAGCTCATTTACCGATTGGGAAAAACCAATTGCGATACGGCCGACTTCATCCATGGCATGGGTCAGTGTTTCATCACGGAACTGGAACAATGCCGCCATCTTGCCGCCGATGTCATCATTACGGATAGTTTTTAGCGACTTGCCTTCGACGACTGCCAACTGGGTCTGCTGCGGATCCGGCTTACCGCTGACCATCCTCAATTCACTGGATTCCGTTCCGGATACCAAGGTATGCCCACTGCCGATCATGACATTGAAACTTTCGGCATTCTTTCGGGTAACGGTGACTTTCGTGTATTCTGACAGCTCATTGATTAAGCTCTGATGGCGATCCAGGAGATCGTTGTCGTGACCGGAAGCCGGCGTTTTCACCAACGCCTTGTGCACGTCCACCAGCTCTTTGGCGATATCATTCACCCTATTCAATGTCCGGGACAGTACTTCATTGGTTTCTGATTTCTGACGTGACAAAGTGCCATGATTATCGTTTAGCCCCCGCCGTCACCATCTTTGCTTTTTCAAGTACCACCTTGCGCGATCCCCATGTCATTAGGGCTATCGGCCAGCGCCTTGACCGCGTCGTACCACTGGTTCATGTCTTCGGGAATTTTCTTGGCGCTATTGGCCAACATATTATCCAGACGGCCCAGCTGACCTTCTCGCTCGGTCGCATAGCTCAGGTTAGTGGTTGTCAGGTTTAATTCATTGGTGGCAAACTGGTCGAAGCCGCGGCGAACTTCTGCCGCATGCACGCCGGTACCATACTGGCTGCCCCCCCACCAAATAGGATCATTGGCTTGCTGAACAACAGATTGGCGGCTGTAGCTTCAGTATTAACATTGTTAATGTTATGGCCGGTCGTGTTTAACTGCCGCTGTGCAGTCATCAGACCTTGAGAGCCCATATTTAGCAAGTCAAACCCCATGGAGCCTCCGGAAAAGTGAGGGGGGGGTTACAATTATTCAAAAGCTTAAATGCAAAAAGTGTTCCAACTTTGAGGCGCACTTAAGCTTTTGATTTTATTGATACTTACTTTGGGGTAAGGTGGTGTTTTTTTAAGCGGAGGCAAGGGGTTGCCTATTCCATTAGCCTGTTTACCGTGTCCATCACACTGATCACCTTGTTGGAATATTCCGGATCCGTCGCGTAACCAGCCTTGTGTAGGTTACGGATAAAATGCACCGGATCGGCAGGCTGATCCAAAGCTTCGGAATAACGCGGATTCTGATTCAGGAAACGAACATAGTCATTGAAGCTGTCCTGATAGCTGTCATAAGAGCGAAATGCCGCCTTTTGCTGCACCGGTATCCCATTATGGAACTCCAGGGTATTGGTCGCGACTTTGTTACCAGACCAACGCGGATCGGCCTTGATATTAAAAAGATTATTACTGTTACCGGCCGCGTTTTTAATGACTTTCTTTCCCCAGCCCGTTTCCAGTGCAGCCTGGGCAATTAGCACTGATGGCTCGGTACCTATGGCATGAGCAGCTTTTTCAGCATAAGGGCGCATCCGGTTGACAAAGTCTTGAGGGGAGTCAAAACCACGCTGGTTTTCCTGAGGCTTCAAAGGCGGAAGAGGAGCGGTAAACGAGGCAGGCTGAGTTTGCTGCATAATTTGCAATGCATCATCGGCAGCCTTTTCTACCATCGCCTTATCCGGCTGCTTCCCTTTGGTATCAAAAGGCAAGTTCAGTGGCACTTCTTTTACCGCTTCGCGAAAGTCCTGCTCTGAAGGCGGAACAGGACTCTGAGCATCTTCTTCCCCCCGCCAAGCTGGGAGACAATAAGATCTGCCAATCCCAGCGAGCCGGTAGAACTCAACTCACTGGCCATCTGCTCATCATGCATCTGCTCGAAGAACTTACTATTGCTACTGCTCATCAGATCAGATTCGAAAACTTCATTGGCCTGGCGCATCGACTTAAACAGCATCTGAGTAAAAATAGCCTCAAACTGCTGCGCTGCCGCCCGCAAAGACTGACTTTCATCATCATTGATCCCAGCCCTTAATCGCTCAAGGTTGGAAATATCGTGGACAAAGCCCGGATTGGTTGTTTTCATACTCAGAACCAAAGACCTATTTAAATAATGATCAACTGACCTTCAATCGCCCCCCCGGCCTGCTTCAGTGCCTGCAAGATCGCCATCAGATCAGAAGGTGCAGCCCCTACCTGATTAACCGCACGTACCAGCTCATCAAGAGTGATCCCCGGCTCAAACTTGAACATCCGAGAATCTTCCTCGGTAACGTCGATATCTGAGTTCGGCACAACCACCGTATTCCCCGCCGGATAGAGCGTTAGGCTGACTGACGGAATAGTTTTCCTTAATCGAAACGGTCATACCACCATGGGTAATAGCGGCAGGCTTTAGCTTCACATTCTGACCGACAACAATCGTGCCGGTACGAGAGTTAACGATGATTTTTGCAGCGCCATCCGCCGGATCAAACTCTAGATTTTCGACTGTCGACAAAAAGGCTACTCGTTGGCTGACATCACGCGGAGCTCGTACCCGTACAGACGTCGCGTCTATCGCTGCCGCCATTTGCGGGCCAAGAAATTGGTTAACGGCATCAGCCATACGCTGTGCCGTGGTAAAATCAGACTCGAACAGATTAAAAGTCAGGAAATCACCGCGACCAAACGGGTTTGGCACTTCCTGTTCAACCATCGCACCATTTGAGATCCGGCCGACAGTCGGTATATTACCCACGACTTTCGAACCATCAGCTCCTGTAGCACTGAATCCGCCGACGACCAAGCTGCCCTGTGCAATCGCATATACCTTGCCGTCCAAACCTTTAAGGAAGGTCTGCAGCAATGTACCGCCACGCAAACTTTTTGCTGACCCAAGCGACGAAACCGTTATATCAATCGTCTGTCCCTGCTTGGTAAACGGTGGCAACGTCGCATTCACCGCGACTGCGGCTACGTTCTTTGTCTTTGGCTTGGTGCCCGCAGGTAGCTGAATTCCGAAATTTTGCAGCATGGCATTGAAGCTCTGGTCCGTAAATGGCGTCGTCTCACCCGTGCCCGGCAAACCGACAACCAGACCATAGCCAACCAATTGGTTACTCCGAACCCCGGCAACTTCTGATACATCTTTAATTCGTGCCGCCTGCAACGGTAGTGCCAACAGCATCATCAGGCCAATGCAAAAAGTCTGGAATCTCACTTCAGTGCTCCGTAATGTCACTTATCATTCAAACGAAATAGAGTTAAATACTGACATTAAAGAAGCGGGGCCAACCACCCCTGCTCTTGAACGTCCTGTCGCTCACCGGTACCGGAGTACTGAATACGCGCATTGGCGATTCGGGTTGAAGCAATGGTGTTTTCCTGGCTGATATCATCTGGACGGACTGTTCCGCTGACTCGGATGTACTCATCGCCAGTATTAAGTGTCAGCCACTTCTCGCCACGAACCAATAAGTTACCATTGGCAAGAACATCGATCACTTCGACTGAAATAGATCCCTTGATGCTATTACTCTGATCGGCAGAGGTACTACCGGCAAACTTATTGGCGTTTTTCAATTCATAGGACAAATTACGGTCGCCAATCGTCATTTCTTTCCCGCCAAGAGCCAATGGATCCATCGACAAGTCTGTCGATTTATCCAGATCAGAACTGGCAGTCTTCTTGGCCTGAGTCTTCTCTTCCAGCAAAATCGTGACAATATCACCAATCCCACGCGGCTTGGTATCATCATAGAGATCCTGAGCGCCCGTCACATCGAACAGCGAACCTGTAGCCGTCGCATAGTGCTCAGGTTTCTCCTGAGGTCGAATACTTGCCCAGGCCGGATCGCCAGCCTGCGGATCCTCACGGCGGCGTAGCATATCAATCAACCCCGTACTTGGATCAGTTGTCCCCCCCTCGACCGCATCGACCGATGTCGTTGCCTGAGCGACATCCGACTCTTCCGTCTGCAGTTGAGAGCAACCAGAAAGAATAACAGCCAAACCTATAATGATTTTCTTCATCACGACATTAACTCCCCTGTTATAACTGCTGGTTGACGTAGCTTAGCATCTGGTCAACGGTTGAAATCACCTTCGAGTTCATCTCGTAAACTCGCTGCGCCTCAATCATATTGACCAGCTCTTCTGTTACGTTAACGTTGGATGTTTCCAGCATCGACTGACGAACCGCCCCCAAGCCATCAAGGCCCGGAACACCTTCCTGAGCGTCACCACTGGCACCGGTTGGCAAAAACAAGTTCTGGCCAATCGGTTCAAGCCGCCGGGTTGATAAAATCAACCGTCGTGATCTGTCCCAACACCTGATTTTCCTGCTGACCCCGAATACGCGCGGAGACTTCACCATCGGTGCCTACCGTTACACCAACAGCATCTTCAGGGACAACAATTTCAGGCTGCAGTACGTAACCGGAGCCGGTTGTAACAAGCTGACCATCGCCATTAATCGTGAACTGACCATTACGGGTATAGCCCATATTGCCGTCCGGCAAGAGGATCTGGAAGAAACCATCTCCCTCGATCATCATATCCATCGCATTGTTAGTTGTTTGAGTATTACCCTGGGTAAACACCTTCTGCGTAGCAACCACTTTAGAACCGGCACCCAGCATCAAACCTGAAGGCAACTCAGTATCTTGCGTTGACTGGCCACCCGGCTGATTAATGTTCTGATAGAACAAATCTTCAAAAACGGCCCGGCTTTTCTTGAAGCCCACTGTTGAGGCGTTAGCCAGGTTGTTAGAAATGGTCGAGATATTCGTTTGCTGAGCGTCAAGACCTGTTTTACTTACCCATAAAGCTGGATGCATGTTCTATTCCTTTTATCGGTTTAGCCTAAACGCAGCAGTGAAGATGACGCAGCATCCATTTCTTCTGCCGTTTTCATTAATTTGACCTGCATTTCGAAATGACGCTGCAAGTCGATCATGCTGGTCATTTCTCCGACAGCATTGACATTACTGCCTTCCAGCGCACCACTAAGCAGGGTTACGCCCGCATCGGCATCGAATACTTCACCGGGGGTCTTAGATTTGAATAAACCGTTAACATCTTTATAGACATCACGATTATCTGGGCGAACCAGCTTAAGCCGATCCACGGTTTCCATTGCTTCAGGCGGCGCGCCCTGAGGGAGGACAGAGATCGTGCCATCGTTACCGATTTCAATTTTACTGATTGGAAGAGGAATAAAAATCGGCCCGCCATTCTCACCGAGCATCAGGTTACCATTGCTGTTTTGCAGCATTCCCGTCTGATCGATTTTCAGATGGCCGGCGCGGGTGTAGGCTTCCTGGCCCGAGGGATCCAATACGGCTAACCAACCGTCTCCCTCGACAGTAACATCCAGATCTCGCCCAGTTGTCATCACTGCTCCCTGAGAGAAGTCCTGCCCCGGACGTTCTGTCATCGCGAAGACGCGTGACGGCAGACCTTCACCGTATGCCTGCATGCTACGAGCCTGCTCAAGATCTGCACGAAAACCGGTGGTTCTCACGTTAGCAAGGTTGTTGGCATGAAGCTGCATGCCATACATATCCTGTTTGGCACCACTCATGGCTAAATACAGTGAACGATCCATTATTGACTCTCCAATCACAATCTAGTGTTTTTGAAGCAATAACTGTGCCACCATTTATATAGTGTAATAAATCAACGAATTGAGAATTTTAGCCCTGAATAGGGACAAAGAGGGGACAATTTTATGACGGGCAAGGACAAGATTTGCCGCTTATTCGACACTAGGCCAATCAAGCGGCAAATCTTCAATACTTACTAGCAAGCCGATAATTATCGGATCTGCAGAATCGTCTGCTGCAGCTGGTTATCGACTTCCAATGCACGCGAGTTGGCCTGGAAGTTACGCTGAGCTGTGATCAAATCCACCAGCTCCTGCGTCATATCGATATTCGATTGCTCAAGCGTACCACTCTTGATCCCCCCCCGAATGCCCCCCCTTGGCTGGCTTCACCCCCCCAGATCGCAGCACCAGAATCCTGGCTGGTAACCCACTGTGTACCACCTTTAGAAACCAAGCCCTGCTCATTTGGCACTCGTACCATACCGACACGCCCCCCCAGCGTAACGTTCTCGCCGTTGCTGTATGTCGCGACAATCGAACCTTTGGAATCAATATCAACTTTAGCTAGGTAACCTGTGGTTGCACCATCTTCACTAAAACGACGGATCTCAAATGGCGCGGCATACTGGGTCGGTTCGTCAAACTTAATGTTCAGTTTCTGGGCTTCACTCGCACCGTTCATTTCCAGACCGGCACCAGCAGCCCCCCAAGCTCTTCGGTGACAATAGGATTACCATTGTTGACCGACTTCACCGAACCGTCAGTATTAAATTCCACAAAGTGACCTTGGTGACCACTGGCCAACGGACCATTTGCATCACCAGAAGCAACTTCGCCATCGCCTTCCGGAGTCAGGTTGACATCAACCGCCTTTTCACCAGTGGCATCTGTCACGGTATAGTAAACCGCCCAGCGGTTATCGGTACCGCCTGCATCACCCGCAGCGCCTGCCGCACCATCGGCAGCCGGATCAGCAGGAATTGGATTTCCATCGGCATCAAGCGCCGGAGGAGCCGCTCCCTCTCCACCATTGTCTTTCACATAGTACGTGGTCATTTTATATGGCTGACCAAGAGAATCGTACATGGTCAACGAGGTTGACTTGTTATAGGTACTTGCTTCATTGAAATCGAAGTTGCTCGGATTTTTCGCCTCGGCCGATGCTGGAAGGTTCACACCGATATCGATGTTCTCTGATTCCTTTGGCTGGCCAAACTGATCCGGGACTTTCATCGACTGGGATTCATACGATGTGACCTGATCGGTTTCCTGATCAACCTTGTAACCCAGCAAGTACTGCCCCTCCGAGTTAACAATATTATTGTCTTTGTTCAGGTGGAAGGCACCGTTACGTGTCAGGCTGTTGTTTTGCGGCTGTAGCTTGTCATCAGCAACAGCAAAGAAACCACTCCCCGAAATCCGAAGATCCATTGGGGTTATTGGTATAAATACTGGAGCCTTCGTGAAATTGCTGTGCCACGACAGAAGTCTGAACACCACCACCCGTTGTGGTCTTGGCGTTCGAAAATACCGAGCTTGAATAAACATCGCCAAACTCTGCGCGCGACTCTTTAAAGCCATAGGTGTTTGAGTTGGCAATGTTGTTACTGGTGGTATTCAGGTCTTTTTGTGATGCCCCAATACCACTTAGTGAAATATTAAATCCCCATGTTATGAATCTCCTAAGACCTGTTATACCTTGCCGACTTCAAGCACTTCGGCAAGTTTGAATGGCGAGTCAAAGCCCGCAAGGTTAAGCATGACATTGCCATCACCATTACCAAGCAACACACTGTTTACATTTGCATAGGTAGACACATCAAATTCCCGGCTTTCACCATCAACCAGCCCGGCAACCTTTAGCTGATAGCGACCTTCCGGCAAGACATTGCCTCTTTCATCGGTACCGTCCCATTCCAGGCGATGCTCGCCTGGCGGTTTGGCGCCCATATCGAAGGTTTTGATTAACTGGCCCTGTTCGTTTTCGACCCTGACCATCATATTATCCAACGCCTGAGGCAGTTTCACCACTCCGGCCATACCACCTTCAGCTTGCTTAACCCCAGTTGAACTAGGGATAAGTACATCACGCCCAACCAGTGAAGAGGCCTGTAGAGCCTGATTTGAGGTCATGGCCGAGTTAAGACTGCCAAACTGCTCATTCATCTGGGTGATCCCGTCAACCGTGGCAAATGATGCCATCTGGGCAATCATCTGATCATTGCCGACAGGCTTGAACGGATCCTGCTGGGGCAAGCTGCTTAGTCAACAACGAGAGGAAATCTTCCTGCTTCAGTTCATTCTGACCGGTGGTGACTTTCTGATCTTCCTGCAGCTTTTTCTCTTGCATCCCCCTTGAGCTGATCAAGGTAGGACAAGTTGCTTTGACCTGCGCCGTTAATACTGGTCATAACAGTTACTCCTTACCTTATTTACCCATCTGCAATGTACTCATCAGCATCTGCTTACTGGCATCTGCTACCTGGACATTACTTTGATAGGATCGAGAAGCTGAAATCATATTGGCCATTTCTTCCATCACGTTGACATTCGGCTTATAGATATAGCCTTCCGCGTTCGCCATCGGGTGCTGCGGATTATATTCAGCACGTAGCGGCTTCTGGCTTTCAACAATGCCTTTAACCTGAACAGGTACGCTTTCATCACGCTGATAGCTGGCATTCTGCAACGCTGCCGCAAATATCGGGTGGCGTGCTTTATATGTTTCTTCCGCAGAACTACTTACGCTGTTGGCATTGGCCAGGTTACTGGAAGTGGTATTCAGACGGACAGATTCCGCACTCATTGCCGATCCGGTGACATTAAAGACGTTAAACAAACTCATTTATTATTCTCCTTTTAATGCCTTGCTCAGGTTTTTAAACTTGGAGCCCAGAAAGTCGAGTGAGGCCTGGTATTCCAGTGAATTTTGCATAAATAGGTTTTGCTCCAGCTGTGCATCAACCGTATTGCCGTCGCCGGTATCAGGTTGATTGGGCACACGGTACTTTTGCTCACCCATTATTTTTGTAGAGGCAGATATATGCCGACCATCGGTGCGGCTCAGGCCAATCTTTGCCTCTGAGGTTGCCGCATTGAGTGCCCGCTGAAAGTCGATATCTTTTGCTTTGTAGCCAGGTGTATTGGCATTGGCAATGTTGCTCGCCAGTGTTTCCGCACGTTTACCACGTACGCCAACCGTATGCTGGTGAATACCTAGTGCTTTATCAAAAGAAATGGACATATCTGCCTCCAAAAATCGTTATCGATATAGAAGCAAATGGTGTGCCAAGTTTGATGTGGGAGGAGTGATTAAAGGGGGGGAAATTGAGTATCGAGGAACGTATGACGTTCCTCAATGACTCATTGGGTCTTGCAAAGCTGGTTGACCGAGCCGAAAAGAAAAGCTCTTACTTTTCCTAGAACCTAGGCCCGGTTCTTCCTTGATTCTATTTTAACTTGTAAATAATCCCTGGATTACAGCGGATCATCTCAAACTTATCAGTCAGCCCCGGTGAGTGACTCTGACGCACCTAGCAGCAAATACCCGCCCGGATTCAGG
>LLEM01000014.1_pt1 | contig 39757 bp, 52 predicted proteins | sample 595841 | NCBI WGS metagenome assembly LLEM01 (sample SAMN02919313, study PRJNA255460) | bioreactor metagenome | biome: chemostat; feature: culture 2012_10.2; material: sediment; isolation source: day64 10degC chemostat 2012 inoculated with Wadden Sea sediment taken from... | place: Germany: Bremen ...
GGGTATCATCCAAATCAAATGTCAGCGCCTTCGGCGGCTGGAGGTTGCGATAAAACTGCATGTCAGCCCTCAGTTACATCAGCAGAGTAGGTGGCAAGACGCATTAGCGTTTGTCTCGTTTGGCCCTCGGGTGTGCTTCATCATACACCTTTGCCAGGTGCTGAAAATCGAGGTGGGTATAAATTTGGGTTGTCGACAGATTGGCGTGGCCCAGTAGCTCCTGCACCGCGCGCAAATCGCCGCTGGATTCCAGCATATGGGTAGCAAAGCTATGGCGCAATTTATGCGGGTTAATGTGGCTGGACACCGCCTGCTTCTGACCCCCCCATTCGGCCATCCGCTTCTGAACATTGCGGTTGGAGATCCGCTGTCCCAATTTAGAAACAAACAAACCGGGCTCGCCGCTGGCAGCCAACTGTCCACGAACCTTAAGCCAATGCCCAACCCATTCGCGGGCCAAGCCCGCAAAGGGAACAATACGCTCCTTGTCCCCCTTTACCGATAACCCGGATATCCCCCTTGCTGAGCTAATATCACGCACATCCAGGTTAACCAGTTCCGACAGGCGTAATCCGGCGCCGTACATCAGCTCCATCATCGCCCCGATCCCCGAATCGACAGCGGATCATCCTCGTTCACATTGAGCAATTGATCCATCTCGTCAACATCGAGATTCTTGGGCAGCGGCCTGGCCTTACGGGGCGCAGACACTCCCCTTGGCCGGGTTGGCTTTCAGCACGCCCTGGCGTACCAGATAATCAAAAAAACTTCGCAGCGCCGACAGGCGCATCGACAAACTGCTTGCCTTCAGACCATCACGCATGCCTTTGCTGGCCAGCTGGCGTACCCAGCCGGCATCGACCACTCGCCAGTCAGTAACCTCTAGTTCCACCAGCTGCTCGGCTAACGTTGTCAGCTGACGCTTGTAGTTCTGCTGGGTGTGCAGACTCAACTCACGTTCGCTACGCAGGTATTCGTAAAACCGATGCAGTGGCTTCTCCAGCCCAGAAGGCAACTGACTCAATCAATCACCTCACGGGTATATTCCCAATGATAAATCAGGCGAGTCAGCACCAAGGCCAACTGCTCGACAAACAGGGTATCCATCGCTGGCTGGAAGTGACCGCCATCAGCACTGGCAAAGCTCAGTACCCCGATTGGATGTTCGATACCCAACGGTAACACCACATAGGATCCTAAGTGCGGTGGCTGACGAAAGAGCAACTCGCTTTCTTGCTTACGCAATCTCCCCATATACACCGACCGGTGTGACAAATGGGCAACGCGAAAGCTCTCGAAAGCTTTACGCTCAAGGTATAAATTGTCATCAAAGCTATCAAACAACCGCAAACTGAAATCCAGCTGCAGCTGACTGCTAAGTTCTTCCAGGATCACCAGTGCCTGATAAATATTGTGGGTCTGAAACAATTGCTGCTGGGCGCGGGCAAAGATTTCAAACAGCTCGCTGTTTTTCCCAGCTGCAGAAACCAGGGTATTGATCTCACCTTCCAGCTCACGTACCTGGTCACGTAGTCTCTCCAGCTGAATTTCAACCAAAGACACCACGCCACGCTCACTGTGAGTAACATGCAACTGCGTCAGTAACTCAGGCTGGCGAATAAAAAAGTCAGGATTGTCGAGCAAGAACTCGGCCACATCCTGATCTGACAACGAGGTGTCTGCAATCATCGGCAGCTCACCCCAGTTGGGATACATCTGTCATAATACTATTTGTCCATCAAAGACATGTGCTACAGGGCCAGTCATATACAATGGCTTGCCTTCTCCGGCCCAGCGAACATGAAGATCGCCACCCGGAAGACTCACTTTCACATTTTCATCCAGCAGCCCCTGCTGCCGACCAATCGCGACAGCCGCACAGGCACCACTACCGCAGGCCTGGGTTTCACCAGCGCCACGTTCGTAGACCCGCAGCTTTACTTCGCCCCGGTTCAATACCTGCATAAATCCCGCGTTAACCCGCTCAGGGAAGCGTTCATGGGATTCCAGCAACGGACCCAGGGTTTCCACACCGGCAGTATCAAGATCGTCCACGACAGTGACACAATGCGGATTACCCATGCTCACCGCGCCACAGAATACCGTTTTCTCGCCTGCTCGCAAAATATAGGTTTTTTCGCTCTGCTTGGCACGAAACGGGATCTTGCCAGGTTCGAACTCCGGCACCCCCCCCATGTTCACCGTCACCTGGTTATCATTTTCCAGTTTCAGCATCATTTTTCCGCCCTTGGTGCTGACAGAAATATGGTATTTATTGGTAAGCCCTTTCATCCAGACAAAGCGGGCAAAGCAGCGGGCGCCATTTCCGCATTGCTCCACCTCGCTACCGTCGGCATTGAAAATCCGGTAATGAAAATCCGTTTCCGGATCATAAGGCGGTTCTACTACTAACAGCTGGTCAAACCCGATCCCCCGATGGCGATCGGCCAGCCGCCTGATGGCGTCAGGCGAGAAAAACACATTCTGTGTTACGCAATCCACCACCATGAAATCATTGCCTAAGCCATGCATTTTAGAAAAATTGATCTGCATGATGTCCCTTCTCGTTATTCTGGCAATTGGTGCTCAGACTGCCATAGTTGTTCCAGCGTTTCGCGCTCACGGACGACATGGGCATCTTGGCCATCGACCATGATCTCAGCGGCGCGAGTCCGGGTATTGTAATTTGACGCCATGACAAACCCGTAGGCACCCGCCGAACGTACCGCCAGCAAATCGCCCGGTTCAAGGCACAAGGCGCGATCTTTACCGATGAAATCCCCAGTTTCGCAGATAGGGCCAACAAAGTCATAGACCTGTGCTTCACCGTCACGCGGGACAACCGGCACAATATCCTGCCATGCCTGATAAAGCGTCGGGCGGATAAGATCATTCATCGCCGCGTCGACAATAGCAAAATTTTTGTGCTCGGTGTGTTTAAGGTACTCAATTCGGGTCAACATCACACCGGCATTGGCAGCAATTGCCCGGCCTGGTTCAAAAATCAATTCCAGATCAGGATGGTCCTTCAGGCGAGCAAGCAGCTCGGTTGCATAGTCCGATGGTTGAGGAGGCTGCTCATCACTGTAAGTCACCCCCCTAGGCCGCCACCCACATCCAAATGATCGATCTCAATACCTTCGGCCTTGAGGGTATCAATCAATGCCAGCAGGCGATCGGTCGCATCAATAAACGGTTCGATATTGGTCAGCTGGGACCCGATATGGCAGTCCATTCCCGTTACCTTCAAGTTTGGCAGACTCTGTGCCAAACGGTATACCTCCGGGGGGGCACGGTCGAAAACGATACCAAATTTATTGTCACGCAGGCCGGTAGAAATATACGGGTGGGTCTTGGCATCGACATCCGGATTGATCCGCAGCGAAATCGGTGCCACCTTGCCCAACTCGGCCGCAACCTCGTTAAGACGAACCAACTCTGGTTCCGATTCAACATTAAAGCATTTAATACCCAACTCCAACGCCCGCTTCATCTCAGCGACGGTCTTGCCGACACCGGAAAAAACGACTTTGGCAGGATCACCGCCAGCGGCAACCACCCGCTCCAGCTCACCCTGCGACACAATATCAAATCCGGATCCCAATCGGGCCAGAACATTCAGCACCCCCCCGAGATTTGAGTTGGCCTTCACGGCATAACAAATCAGGTGGGGGGTGGTTGACCACCGCCTGATCAAACGCATTCCAGTGACGCTCCAATGTCGCCCTGGAATACACATACAAAGGGGGTACCGTAGCGCTCAGCGAGGTCGGTAAGTGCAATCTCTTCGGCCCATAGCTGGCCGTCTTGCTGGTAGTTAAAATAATCCAAAGTTGTCTCTTCCCTGTCTGATCGCTGTCGTTACTGTTGCTGTTGTTGCTGCTCAGAATCGTCCGGCATGTATAGCGGCCCACTCTGACCACAGCCATTAAGAGCCAATACACCCAGTACTAAAATTGCCAATAAACCTTTACGCATTTTTCAAAGCCAGTGATTATCATTTCATTGCCCTCTATAATCGCACCAACACTAGGAAAAGCAATAGGACGCAATGGGATGAATGATACAGAATTTCATAAGTTAGCCGATGAGGTTCTTATGAGCATCGAGGAAGGCATCGACGAATCCGGTGCAGATATTGAATATGAGACCAGCGGCAACGTACTGACACTGGAGTTCGAGAACCGCAGCCAAATCGTCATTAACCGCCAGGAGCCGCTGCACGAAATCTGGCTGGCTTCAAAATCAGGCGGTTACCACTTCAAGTACAAAGACGGTGAATGGCACTGCACCCGCAGCGGTGCCGAGCTGATTTCGCTGGTAAAGCAGGAATGTTCACGACACGCCGAAGAAGCGGTGGATTGGTCATAAACCAACAGTGTCATTAAGTGACAAGCCTAAAACGAAAAAAGCGAGAGCCTACCGACTCTCGCTTTTTGTTATTCTGCCTGCCTCAAGTCTAACTAACGCGTCGACATCGACATTATGTTAGGGGGGGCGGCTCCTGCCGCCGAGGGTCGCGGGATTTGCTGGCCGCTCTTGAACGGGGATCACCTGCGGCTCACCGCTGTCGGTATGCACGATGTCGTAAAACTGCGGCAGATTAAAGTTGATAAAGTTCGCGCTGTAGCTAAAACGATCCTGGGCCGAAGTATAGAAACGGTTGACTCCGTGGACCATTTCATCTTTGTCGCCGCTGCACTGGCGGTAGACTTCTACCCGGTTAGCTTCGTCCAGAATATAGATATTGTAGCCAGCATCGCAATCTTCGAAGAAAAACTGGATCAGGCCTTCGCTGGCATAGGCATCGACAATCTCCGGCGGATGCGGCTCATCGGTTTTCCCCATCACCAAACTTGCCGAACCAAACAGCTTGTTGGTCGAAATACAGCTATAGAAGTCGACTGAATTTTCCAGCTTCTGGACCGAAACCCCCGCGACGCTCGAAAAACAGGCCATGAGTCTGATCACCGATTCGAATCGCTTTGAAGCGACGGCGCTTTTCCTGCTCAACCGGCTTCAGGCGCATTTCGATACACTCGGCTACCAGCTGGTAGACCAAGTTACGGATAAGGCCACGCATGTGCTTGCTGTAGCAGAAAACATCAACCGACTCAGGCGGAATTGCGTCCTGGTGCATCTTGCCCAGTACCGTTTTCAGGGCATCCAGCATAGAGTTTTCGCCACTGAAGTTAAGGGTACGGACTTCATTCCAGGAGTTTCGATAGACCAAATCCACACTACCTACCAAACAAGTCTGATCGGCACCGTAGCTAAAGATATCGGTATTTTTGAAGTCAAAACGAACCGAGCGATTTTTCAGCTCAGTCGTCGGGTCGTTTTCCAAGTTGATAAACAGCCCCCCCAACTGGCGAATTTCACATGGGCTGGACAGCGCCTGCAAACCCGGCTGTGGTCGGCGGATCGGAAAGGTATTGCGAATATCACTGACCAGCTGGTAGAGCTTGTCGATATCCATCGCGGCATCACGCACTACATTATGCAGACAGGTCGACTCGGTTAACAGGCCGTTGAAGTACGCCCAGGCAACCAGCTTGCTCAGATAACGGTTATGCTCCAGCGATGGCTGGCCCAAAATGGCATAGGGATCCAGCGGCTGCTTGTAAAGATACCAACCGGCAGTATTGGTTCGTCCGGCAGGTACCTGAATCAAGGTCAAATCCGGCTCATGCAAATCGGGTGAGATCTGCGGGTTCAGCAACGTCACCTTGCCCCGGCAGCACCTCAAACGCAGCATACAGCTTACGCGCCAGAATACTGATGTCTTCCGGCTGATCGCCGAGGTTATATTATTGCGACGGGCGAAGCGGATCAGGTTACGGTAGCTCAGCATCAGGGCATCAAGCAACTCGTTGTGTGCCCGCTTAACCTGCTCAACTTTCCAGTCCCGGCGGTTATCCAGTTCCAGCAGAACCTCTTCCGACCACTGCCAATCAGAGGTCAACTTAGTCAACACCTTGCGACGCCAAGTCACCGAGCCGGAAGCCGGTTCACGAGTCAACTTTTCATGTGTCTTGAGGTAGAAACAGCGACGTACCAGATCCAGACGACGGTGATCGTCAATACGTTCCAGATAGCGCGTGACCTTCTCCAGCATCAAATAATATGCATCCATACAGTACTCTGTGCAATCTTCAGAGAAGAAACGGCGCTTACCGTCAACACTGAGCAGCTGGGTGTGCGGGTACTCCCAGGAGTAGGCCTCGAGCAAAATGGCTTTCAGCACCGACTTATATGGCGAATCAATACTCTTGTATAACTGCCACAGGCTGGAACCAAAATATTCCTCGGCCGGGATCCGGGTAAGTGGGCCAAAATCGATCCATTCATCACGACGGATATACCCATTAGTATCGAGGTAGTCGATATATTCGTCGTAACACTCTTCCATTTCCGACGGCACCATGTACCACATCAGGCGCTGGCCGGCGAGCTGGACAGCCGAACGGTAAAACTCGTCAAGCAGCAACAAGTGCTGGCTCGAACCACAGTTATCGCCAGTCATCTGCTCAGAAAAGTTATCGCGGAACCGGTTTTCGTCAATCAGGAAAAAGTTGGCTTCAACACCCTGTCCCATTGCCCCAGTCGGAGATCAGCGAGCATTTGCTCTCAAGTGCCTTGCGGGCATCCGCAGCCATATCGGTACGAATACAGACCCAAATGTCTAGATCACTGGTCAGGCTCTGGCCCAGAGAAGAAGTACTGCCCATGGCATACAAGCCCAGAATGGGACATTCGTCATCGGCTAGCTGAGGGGGGGTAATAGTCGACTGGCTGGTTAAACCGCAATCATCGATAAGCTGCTGCTGTTGTTCAGAAACGTCAAATGCGGCAATGCCTACAGGCACAGCCTGATCCAAGTAGCCGGGTACTGCCGGATGGTTATAGTGGAGTAACACGGTTAGCAGGTTGAATACCTGCTCGGACTGCACATTCATGGCTGCGCGGGCACGCTCCAGCCTAAGCTGATTGTGCTGATCCAGTCTACTTTTAAGCGTCTCGATATAATTATGCAAATTACTCTTCCAAGAGCTACCAGCTAGAGAGCGGCCCAAATCTTGTCATCATTAGTGTAGTTATTGTCCTACACGCGAGCAAAAACGTGATCAATGTAACAGTTTTTGCTCTAACCGTAAAGATAGTGACGATTTATGACAGCTTATGAATGGCTCGCTTTATTGCAAAACGACGATACGGCCCATCCTTGTCCTATTTCCCCTCAAGCTAGTACAAACTCAATAAACCGCCAGCTGCGGTATTGTAATGAATTTTTCACTTAAAGGTTATGTGAGAAATATCACATTAATTACAACACATATCAAGACAATACTGATTCACCGCACTGAGGACAACAAGTGAATTACCATCACAGCGCAGGAGTGATACGATTACAGTGTATAAATGCAAGCGATTTTATGGACCCGATTCTATGACCGATAAACCGATCCGTATTGCCACCCGCAAAAGCCCGCTGGCAATGTGGCAAGCAGAATTTGTAAAAGATGCACTAGAGCAGGCCCATCCAGGCCTGATTGTCGAGCTGGTACCAATGGTCACCAAAGGCGATATCATTCTGGATACCCCCTCTAGCTAAAGTCGGTGGTAAAGGTCTGTTCGTGAAAGAGCTCGAAGTAGCCATGCTCGAAGACCGTGCAGACATCGCCGTGCACTCGATGAAAGATGTACCAGTAGAATTCCCCCCCGAAGGGCTTGGGCTGGTAACCATCTGCGAGCGTGAAGACCCGCGTGATGCGTTTGTCTCCAACACCTTCAATACCATTGACGAGCTACCGGCCGGTGCTGTTGTCGGCACCTCCAGCCTGCGCCGTCAGTGCCAGCTGCGCGCCCAGCGCCCGGACTTGGTCGTCAAAGATCTGCGCGGCAACGTCAACACCCGCCTGCGTAAGCTCGATGATGGTGAATATGACGCGATTATCCTGGCCTGCGCCGGCCTAAAGCGCCTGAAAATGGACGATCGCATCCGTGATGCCATTGCTCCGGAAACCAGCCTTCCGGCCGTTGGCCAAGGAGCTGTAGGCATTGAGTGCCGTCTGGATGACGCACGCGTCCGTAAGCTGCTCGATACCCTGAACCACCGAGAAACCGCTACCCGCGTTCTCTGCGAGCGTGCCATGAACAATCGTCTTCAGGGTGGTTGCCAGGTGCCAATCGGCAGCTACTCGGAGCTACAGGGCGATAAAATCTGGTTGCGTGCCCTCGTTGGCGAGCCCGACGGCAGCAAGATTGTCCGCGGCGAGATCAGCGGCCCGGTTACCGATGCAGAAGCATTAGGAACCCAGCTGGCTGAGCAGCTGCTTGACGAGGGTGCCAAGGACATCTTGGATAAGCTATACGGCAACGCTAATGACAATACTGATCACCCGCCCGGCTCCAGAATGCCATCAGCTTGCCCAGCAGCTCAATGCGGCGGGGGATCAGCGCTATTGCCCAACCACTGCTGGATATTCAACCAGGAAAACAACTCCCTACCTTGATTTCCCAGCTAAATAAGCTGCAATCAGACGATTTTCTGATTGCCGTCAGTGTTCATGCAGTGAACCTAGCGCACAATTACATAACAACACAAGGTGCCAGCTGGCCAAAAAACGTGCATTATATGGCCGTTGGGCACAAAACAGCCGCAGTACTCTCTGAGTGCTCCGGCAGTGATGTGCTATCACCTCAGTCGCACTGTGACAGTGAAGGATTACTGGAATTACCGGCACTGGCTCAAGCACGAATACAAAACCGCCGGGTGCTGATTTTACGCGGCAATGGCGGTCGTGAGCTGATATCCCAAACCCTGCAACAGCGCGAGGCAAGGGTCAGTTACTGCGAAACATACCTGCGCAACTGGATCCCGCTTGATGGTGACCAGCTGTGTCAGACATGGCAGTCGAGGCAGGTCTCGGCATTGGTAGTCACCAGTGGCGAACAGCTGGCACACCTAAGCAGTTTAATACCTGATGACAATATGGCTTGGTTTCTTCAGCGCCACCTTTTCGTACCAAGCCAACGAATCGCAGACCAGGCTAGAATGCTTGGTTTTTGTACAATTTCCACCGTGGGGGGGAGTGCGGCCAACGATCGCCTTTTCACGACCCTAAGCAAGATAGGCACGATGGGATAATCGGATGACTGACAAAAAAACCAATAATGATACCTCTGCAGATAACAAACAATCAGCAGTGTCAAAAACGACGAATAAGCCAGGTCAATCAAGTGCCAAAGCGCAAGCACCTGAAACCTCAGCACCAAAGGAAAAGGCAGCCAAGGCTGATACCACCCAGCCGGCACCTGCTCCTCAGCCAGCCGAAAAGCAAAGCGGCAGCAAAACAGGGGGCAATCGCCATTGCACTTGTCATCGCGCTCGGTGCCGGCCTGTATTACCATGGCCACCAGCAAACCTTGGCCCAAGAAGCAAGATGGCAAACCTTCAGCAGCAGCTTGCTGGGATGAAAAGCAACCTGACAAGCAGCATTGCAGCCACGAAAGAAGAAACACTCAGCCAGGTAGAAAAAAACCTACAGCGTACAGACGTCTCGATTTCCCAGCAGGGCAAATCAATCACCGGTCTGCAGATGGCACTGTCCGAAATGAAGGGACGCCGCCCGAACGACTGGCTTCTGGCTGAAGCCGACTACCTGGTGAAAATGGCTGGCCGTAAATTATGGCTGGAGCATGATACAGCCAGTGCAACCATCTTACTTGAATCCGCCGACCACCGTATTGCCGAGCTGAATGATCCGAGCATGACCCCCGATCCGCGAAGCCATGCACAGTGATATTACTGCGCTGAAAGCGGTTGCCCGTGTTGATCGCGATGGTCTGGTACTGCGCCTGACTAGCCTGCAAGAAGCCGTTGCTGCACTGCCTCTGGCCAACGCCATCGTGCCTGAAGCCGCTGAAACCGAAGCGGCAGCTGTCTCGACCTCTGTCGACGACTGGAAAGCAAACCTACAGACTTCCCTGAAAAACTTCAGCGAGCACTTTGTCACCTACCGTACCCGCGACGGCAGCGTGATCCCACTGCTATCGCCAAAGCAGGACTTCTACCTGCAGGAAAACATCAAGTCCAAGCTGGAAACCGCAATCAAGTCGGTTTATCGCGAGCAGGGCGAGCTGTACAGCAAGTCGTTGATGATGGCCAAAGAGTGGGCAGAGCAGTTCTACGACATGGAAGATCCCGCAGCGCAAAGCTTTATCAGCACCCTGGACAAGCTTGCACAAGAAAATGTGGAAGCCAGCTACCCGAGCAAGCTGAAGTCGCAGCCTCTGATCACCGATGCCATCAGCGAGCGTCTACGTCAGCAAGTGAAACCACTTAGCACAGAGGAGAACCCCAGCATGATCAAACTATTATTGCTGGTTGCTGCGCTGATCGCCGGTATTGTCGCCGGACCGATGCTGGCAGGCAATCAGGGCTATGTACTGATCTCTGTCGCCAACCAGACCCCTGGAAATGAGCCTGACTACCCTGATCCTGCTCGTCGTGATCTTGTTCGGTTCTTTCTTCCTGCTGGAAACCATCATCAAGCGTATTCTGTCAGTCGGCAGCTCAACCCGAGGCTGGCTATCCGGCCGCAAAGCGCGTAAAGCACGCCAACTGACCTCAACAGGCCTGATGAAAGTCATTGAAGGTGACTGGAAACAAGCTGAGAAGCTGGTTGTCAAAGCTGCCAAGCACAGCGACGCACCGCTGCTTAACTACCTGGCCGCTGCTGAAGCGGCACAAAGCCAGGGCGATGCCAACCAGCGTGACGAATACCTAAAACTGGCCGCCGATATCGATGGCCAGAATCTGGCCGTAGCTCTAACTCGCGCCAAATTGCAGTTCCGCCAACAGCAGTATGAGCAAGCTGTTGCCACACTGCACGATATCCAACACGAGCACAGCCGTAACCCGGTACTGCTTGCGCTGCTGAAAGACTGTTACCTGAAACTGGAAGACTGGAAACCGCTGCTGGCGCAGCTGCCTCAGCTTGAGAAACTTGGTGTGATCACCGCCGAAGAAGCCGCTGTACTGCAAGTCAAAGCCGAGTGCGGCCTGATGACACATATTACCCAGCAAAACGGTAGCGAAGGCCTGATGGGGCACTGGAACAGCCTCAACCGTAAAACGAAGCAGCGTCCTGAACTTATCGCCTGTTTTGTTAGGCTGATGAGCAGTCACAGTGCCGATAGCGAAGCATATACCGTACTGCGTGACGCACTGAAGAAAAACAATGATGAAGATCTGATTGAGCTGGTACCGGCCCTCAACCTGGCTGATTACCACCCGGCAATTGTCCGACTCCAGGATCTACTCCGCTATGACAGCAGCAACCCAAGTACCTATAGTGCCCTGGGACAGCTGTTCATGCGCGAAGAGAAATGGGAAGAGGCCAAGCAACACTTCGAAAAAGCCATTGAGCTGCGACCAAATATGGCGGACTACGGCTACTTGGTTGAAGTAATGGAAAAACTGAATGACAGCAAAGCCGCAGCCGACCTTTCCCGTCAGGCTCTGACGCTGGCACTACCCGCCAAAAACTAACAACTTGGCAACATTAAGCTTTGAGTTAAAAAGCACCCATCAGGGTGCTTTTTTGTTTTCATATACAGTGGTTTATATACCAAAGTGCAATATTTTGTATCTAAGTGTTAATAGCCATTTCATCTTATATCTGACCTATTGCTAGCATAATGTAAAAGTTATTCAATACGATTTCTAGTCGCTAACAGATGGATAACTAACTATGGATATGCTTCCTTGGTTAATCGTTTCTGGCATTGTTGTTTCTGTGATCACTTGCTTGATGACCGCAGTATTGATCAAAGAATCATAATCGGCCGGAAATTAAAAAAGCCTCCATCTTGGGAGGCTTCTTTAATTGTATCTACTGTTCTTACTTACCACGTTAAAGCTGCAGAGCCTTTTTGGCTTTCTGCAAAGCCTTGTCGTAGCGCTGCATCGCCCTCGCCGCTTTCTTTAACCGTTTATTCTTCTTCTTCGCCAGCTTCTTCAGCTTCCTGACCTGCTTTTTGGTCATGGCCGGCAGAGCCACAGCCTCTTCTTGTTCAACGACGGCAACCGCTGCTAGCTGAGTTTGAGCGGCTGGTGATGGCACAGGTAGCTCGCTGACCTTTGCCATTTTGTTTGTTACCTCAGACGTCGTGGCCAATATGGCAGCCAATGGCCTTGCCCTTGTCAGCGCGCTTGGCTTGCACAAATAGTCTTTGCTACTGGCTGAACGAGCACAGCTGCTACACACAAACTTTGGTTCACTGACAATCTTACTGATTGTTGCAAACTGATCGACAATTTCGACCCGGCGGTATTTACATAGAGACTTTGCCACTTACCACTCCTTCAGCAAAAGCCAATTATTATCACTATTCCTAAGAATATCACTGCATAGCAGCCAGCAAAAGACAGGAAAGCGGGAGTAAAAAATCAAGATTCTGCTATTTCATTGCCGCAAGTACATAGACATCAAAGCGGTTCTTTTTGGTTTCAATCGCCGTTGAGGGTTTTTGATCAGCCAGAAACTCAGCGTAGTCCGGACGCTTTATCACCACCCGTTTGGTGGCCAGGGCCATAGCCGGAGCCAGCAAACTATCGGCATCATTATCAGCCCCCAACCAAGGTCTGAAATACCCGCATTTCCTTTTTCACCAATGCTGATTTTTTCTTGTGGGGGTACATAGGGTCGAGATAGACCACATCCGGCGCGGTAAAATCAGGATCCGCAGCCAGCTTCTCCAGTGCATCATGGCTCGAGGCATGCAGCAGGGTAAGGCGCTCACTGATCCAGCCACCAATTTCAGGATCCTGCTGGGCCCGGCGCAAACCATCATCAAGCAGAGCCGCCACAACCGGATGACGCTCCACCATTTGCACCTTACAGCCCAACGAAGCCAGAACAAACGCATCACGGCCCAAGCCGGCGGTACCATCCACCACAGTGGGAGTTACGCCGCCCTTAAGGCCAACTGCCTTGGCAATTGCCTGGCCTCGCCCGCCGCCAAACTTACGTCGATGGGACGCCGCCCCTCCAACGAGATCAACATATACCGCTCCGAGCTTTGGCTCATCACGTTTGTGCAGCTCTAGCCTTTCGGTCGTCAGCACTAGGGCAAAAGTGCTATTTTCATCATGGCTCAGCCCCCCAACGCAGGGCCAATTCATCCAGCTCATGCTGACGGTCAGGCGTGTCACAGATTAAAGCGAGTTGCACAAGATTCTCCGGTAATAATCAACAAGCCCCCCCCGGCTATATTGCTCATATCGAGCAGTTAGGCATATAAGGAGCAGGATTATACCACTGCCTCCGAGGATTGGCGCAACTCGCTCACCAGCTCAGCCAATGGCTGGGGGGGCTTGCCAAACAGATATCCCTGAGCATAGTCGACACCAAGATCGTAAAGGCGGGTCAAGATGCTTCGTTTTCCACAAACTCTGCCACGGTCTGCTTACCCATTTTCTTCGCTAGCTCATTAATGGCCTTCACCATCGCAAAATCCATCTCGTCATCGGCGATATCACGAACAAACATCCCGTCAATCTTAATAATATCAACCGGCATTCTTTTCAGGTAACCAAACGAAGACAGCCCGGAGCCAAAGTCATCCAGCGCAATCAGACAGCCCAAAGACTTCAACTGGGTAAAGAGCAAGATGGCCTCACTCATATTACCGATGGCAGCCGTTTCGGTAATTTCCAAACACAGTTTATTGGTCGGCAAACCGGAAGCACTAATTTTATCGACCATGAAATGAACGAAGTCACGATTGCCCATCGACTGGCCCGATAGGTTAATCGAACACAGCTCCAGTTGCTCAACCGCCGCGGGGGGTGCGCGACTAACCAGTCAATAACAGCATTAACCACATAGCGATCAATCAGATGGGCCAAGTTATACCGCTCTGCAGCCGGCATGAACAATCCCGGGGAGATCATGGAGCCATCGCTTTCACGGATCCGGACCAGAATTTCATAATGTTGCTTCCGGCTCGTTGATGTCAGCGGGGCAATTTGCTGGGGCATGCAGCTCCAGCCGCTTTTCAGCCAGTGCTTTTCGAATAAGGTTTACACACTCCATTTCCAGCTCGCGGCGTTTTAGCTCCTCGTCATCCGGATGGTAGAGGTGGAGGCGATTTCGTCCCTCGTCTTTGGCCGCATAACAGGCGGTATCTGCCTGGGCGTGAACCTGCTGGGTCGAGCCTGCTGTTTCGTCGATAAGCCGGATCCCTATCGAGCCACTGAAACTAAACCGGTTGTTCTGCCAGTAAAATTCGGCCTCTTCCAGCAGGAGCAATATTTCATTGCCAAATTTCACCGCCTCAACCGGGCTGCAGTTGCGCAGAATAATGGCAAACTCATCCCCACCCAAACGGGACAATGTCGCTTTATCCGGCGTGATCCCCCCGCAGCAGCAGGGCTACTTGCTTCAAAGCTTCATCGCCAGCTTCATGACCTGCGGTGTCATTAATTACCTTGAACTGGTCAAGATCGATATAGAGCATCGCATGACGGGCACCTCTGTTCCTAGCTTCAAGCAGCACCTCTTCCAGCTGCTGCTCAAAATGGTTCCGGTTATACAGATCCGTCAGGTAATCATGACACGCCTGGTATTCCAGCTGCGCCTCCAGTTCGCGGGTAGAGGTAATATCTTCTCCCACCAACAGAAGCTGAAGCTTGGACTGGGTCGGGCGAATAGTCTCGCGGATCCAGACAGTATGGCCATCAGCACACTTATATCTCAGCTGGCGACGCCAGAGCTTCTGTTCATTGGTTTCGCGACACCCGAGATATACTGCTGCGGCAATGGCACATCATCATCATAAAAGTCCGTAACCTTATGCCCGAGCAACTGCCGCTTACTATAGCCGAGCAGATCGGCAGCAAATTGGTTAACCGACTGAATACGGGCCTGATTATCGACAGCCAGTAATATAACGGGTTGCTGCTCGTACAGCAGGCGGTAGCTGACCTCTCTTTCTCGCAGCTTTTCTTCCATCTGATGGCGAGAAGTGACATCACGGGCTTCAAATAGAAGCTGCTCTGCCTCACCTACCGACTCCGGCATCCGCTTCATGGCAATATCCAATACCCGTCGGCCGTCATCATTGCTCTGGATCTCGACTTCAAAACGAACCCGCTGATCCTGCCAGGCCGCATAAAAGGCCTTGCTTAGTCGCACCACAGTCTCTTGTTCCCAGCAATGCCAGCGCCACACCGGGCGATCGTATTTGATAATTGATCGGCCGACCAGATTCTGCAGGGCAAGATTGCCCGAGATCAACACACCGTTGTAATCGAGGATCCCGATATACTGGAAGCTCTGATCAAACACCCCCCTCAAACAATGCCCGACTCTGTTGCAGCTTTTGCTCGCTCTTATGCAAACGGCGGATAATCAGGCTAAGGAAGACAATAATCGCCGCCATGATAACGACCGCAATCGTCATCGCACGCAGCTCTTTGTTGTAACGTTCAAACCAGCTCTGCGGCTTGTTCATTACCACCACATCATCTGGCACGGTAAGGCCCCCCCAGCGCAGCAAAGCCTGATGGTTAAACATCTCCTTGCCCGCACTATGCGTAAACATTGGCAGCTGACTGGCATCACCATTAATAATCGTCACCAGCAGCTGACCGATGAGCTGTCCCTGCTCAAAGCCACTGATCATGGTGCCGCCCACGACACCGTGTTCGAGCAGATACTGATACGAGGCATACACCGGAGCCGATGCTCCCTCGGTCAGCGTATCGACAAAAGAGCGGCTGCCCCATATAGTTCCCCGCTGCTATCAAAATAGTAGCTCAAGAAAATAATCGCGGATTGATCCGGCAATAAGGCCGCCTGGGAATAAATATCACTGAATTTTCCCGATGACAGGCGGTGCACCACAAGATCCGAGGGGGTTTAACGTTAGATAATCATCGATTTCCTGCCACATCGCCTGCCCGGTATAGGTTTCATCGGCAATGACATAAATCTGCTGTAAATCTGGCTGCTGAGACAGGGCCAAGGCGATATTATCTATAGGGTCGCTGACCTCAAGCACTCCTGTCACCTGAGCCAGCCGGTCATGTTTCTCGGGTTGATAGTTGTTGATCCCCACCATCAATACCGGTGTATCACCGACTTCCTCAGACAGCTGATTAACCAACCACAGAGCATGATCATCCGTGACGACAATCGCCCGGTATTTCTCGCGGGTCAACTTGGTCCGGTAGATATCCAGCAGTTCATTGAGATAGCCATCAGACTGATAGCGCTTACTATCCATATAGCTGACATGAAGTGGGATACCATAAGGTTGCGAGGCCGATTCCAGCCCGGCTTGCAGCGAATCCGTCCAGCTCATTCCTTGATGATAGGAATGGATAACCAGGGTATCTTTCACCTGAGCATAGGAAGGAGCCACCAGCAGCGTGAGAAACAAAGCTAGAAACCGCATAAAACGTCGAAAGATCCTGTCGTCAAAGTCCATGTAATGTGCCGGCCTGGCAGCTAGCACCGCTGTATATTTACAGCACGATTAGGTCTGATTAATAGTTATATTTAGATACTGAAGCCAGCTCAGTATAAGATATGAGCTGTATCGGATAAACAAGGGATAACACAAAACCATGACCCAGCCACCACGGATTGATGATTTAGATCGCGATATCCTCAACGCCCTGATGAACGATGCCCGGATCCCGTATGCGGAAATGGCCAAGCGGTTTAATGTCAGCCCCGCCACGGTGCATGTGCGAGTGGAGAAAATGCGGGCCGCAGAAATCATTACCGGTACCGAAGTGGTTGTTAACCCGAAATTACTCGGCTATGACGTATGTTGCTTTATCGGTATCAACCTCAACGCTGCCCGTGATTACCATTCGGCCCTAGCCAAGCTCAATGAACTTGATGAGGTTGTCGAAGCCTATTACACCACCGGGGGGGCGTATAATATCTTCGTTAAGCTGATGTGTAGGTCGATTGAAGAGCTGCAGCATGTGCTGATTGACAAGCTTCAGGCCATTGACGAGGTGCAGTCCACCGAAACCCTGATTTCCTTGCAGAATCCGATCAACCGGAACGTAAGCCCATAAGAGGCGAGAGGCGAGAGGCGAGAGGCGAGAGGCGAGAGGCGAGAGGCGAGATAGCATATCCCGCCTCAATAACCCGTTAATACCCGATTGAGTATTAGGCGTTATTTTCAGCGTCAGCCTGGCGAGCAGCAGCTTCTTCGGCCAGCCACTCGGCAACAGGTTTAGCAAAGTAGGTCAAAATACCATCGGCACCGGCACGCTTGAAGCACAGCAGGGATTCCATCACAGTCTCGCGCTCTTTCAGCCAGCCATTTTGGATCGCCGCCATATGCATCGCGTATTCACCGGACACCTGATAAGCAAAGGTCGGAACCTGAAGCTCAGTCTTCACCCGGCGTACCACATCCAAGTACGGCATACCTGGCTTCACCATCACCATATCCGCGCCTTCGTTGACGTCCATCGCCACTTCATGCAGCGCTTCATCGCTGTTGGCCGGATCCATCTGGTAGGTCTTCTTGTCACCACCTTTGAGGTTGCCCGACGAACCGACTGCATCTCGGAACGGACCATAATAATTCGAGGCATACTTGGCTGAGTAGGCCATGATTTGGGTATGGATATAGCCCGCTTCTTCCAATGCTTCGCGGATAGCCCCCAATACGGCCATCCATCATATCTGACGGCGCAACGACATCGGCACCGGCTTCAGCATGAGACAGGGCCTGCTTGATCAGCACCTCGGTGGTCACGTCATTCATTACATAGCCAGTTTCATCGATGATGCCGTCCTGACCATGAACAGTAAACGGGTCCAGTGCCACATCGGTGATAACCCCCCATCTGCGGAACATGCTCTTTCAGCAAGCGAACGGCACGCTGTACCAGACCTTCCGGGGTTATAGCTTCTGCCGCACAGGTACTTTTGAAATCCTGCGAAATCACCGGAAATAATGCAATCGCCGGAACGCCCAGCTTTGACAGATACTCAGCTTCCTCCAGCATCAGATCAATAGACAGGCGCTCGACACCAGGCATTGATTCAACCGTTTCGCGGCGGTTTTTACCCATAAGGATAAACATCGGGTAGATCAGATCATTCACAGAAATCTGGTTTTCTGCCATTAAACGACGGCTGAAGTCATGCTTACGCATGCGACGCATACGGCGGGCCGGAAACGCGCCCTGGATAGATACAGACACTGCATACTCCTTGTATGGGTTGATTCGCTTTTTGATGATGATACCACTCTCATCATGCTTCGGGAGGTCCAATTACAAAAAATGCCTGAGTAGCAGTATAAGAATTAGCAATAACTTCAGCCGTTTCCTGATTGCGACAGTGTGCAATGACAGAAGCAATATGCGGCAGAAACTTAGGCTCATTACGGCTGGATTTGGGTTTCGGCCGGTAGTCTCGCGGCAATAGATACGGGCAATCCGTTTCAATCATCAAACGATTATCCGGGATATGGCGGACTATATCGCGCAGTTCGCTCCCCCCGACGCTCATCGCACACCCAGCCGGTAATACCGATGTGCAAGTCTAGCGCCAGACATTGCTTCAGTTCGGCCTCGGTGCCGGTAAAGCAGTGCAGTACTGCCGCCGGCAACCTGTCGCGCCATGGTTTCAGGATCGCCAAGAAACGCTCATGGGCATCACGGCAATGCATAAAAACCGGCATATTGAGCTCTGCGGCCAATGCTAACTGGGCCTCAAAAACGGCTTCCTGCTGGGGGGGCCGAGGTGAGAAATCACGATTGAAATCCAACCCGCACTCGCCAATCGCCACCACTTCCGGCTCTGCAGCCAACTGCCGGATAACCGGCAATGCCATATCTGAGACGGTTTTGGCATCATGCGGGTGTACCCCCCCGGCCGTGCTATAGCAGTATTGCGGCCATTGGCGAGCCATAACCAGTGCCTGGCGACTCTCTTCAATACTGGTACCGGTAAGCACCAATCCTTTTACGCCAGCCTCTTTCGCCCGCTCAATGACTGCCTCGCGGTCCTTGTCAAAACGACTGTTGGTCAAGTTGACCCCGATATCTATCATTTGGTTATCCGTTATCCTTTGAGTTTTTGTATAAAAAAACCGGCCATTGGCCGGTTCTTCAGTCATGCGTTCTGCTAACTACTCGTCATGTTCGTCATGTTCAGCAGTCTCGTCCTCTTCATCGCGAATATAAAAACGCGAGAAGAACAATCCGACCTCAAACAGCAAACACATCGGTATCGCCAACAACGTCTGCGAAATGATGTCCGGCGGCGTCAGCATCATACCCACCACAAATGCTGCCACAACAATGAATGGCCGCTTTTGTTTCAGGGTTTGCGGATCGGTCGCACCGGTCCAGCACAACAGAATAATGGCAACCGGGATCTCAAATGCAATACCGAAAGCCATAAACAGTGCCAGTACAAAATCGAGATAGCTGGCAATGTCTGTTGCAACCTGTACCCCTTCCGGCGCAATACTGGTAAAGAAACCAAACACGAGTGGGAAGACGACAAAATAAGCAAAGGATACGCCGGCGTAAAACAGCAGCGAGCTGGAAAACAGCAGCGGCATGATCAGCTTACGTTCGTGTTTGTACAGACCCGGTGCGATAAAGCCCCCCCAAACCTGATGCAAAATCATAGGTACAGCAACAAACACTGAGGTAACCAAAGTGAGTTTTATTGGTGTGAAGAAAGGTGATGCCACATCCGTTGCAATCATCGTCGCCCCCCCATCAGGCAGACGCTCTACCAAAGGTGCCGACAAAAACGCATAAATGTCGTTGGCAAACCAAACCAGACCAAGAAAAACCACCATTACACTCAACATGGAACGCAGCAGCCGATTACGCAGCTCTACCAAATGGCTGAATAACGGTTGCGTTTCTTCGACTGTAGACATAGTGATGTAATTTAATCCTGCTTTTGAGAAGTCGTTGCTGAGGTGTGCTCGTCTTTCTCAGCATAGGGACGCTGCACATCCGCGGCGGCTTGTTTCAGCTCTTCCACAGAATCACGCAGTTCAGGCGATAAGTCCTTCATTCCCATTTGCTCGGCCTTTTTCAGATTCTCCTGCAATTCCTGAATTTTCAGTTCTTGCGACAGTTCATCTTTTACTGAATTAGCCATATTACGAGCAGCGCCCACCCAGCGCGATACCGAACGTATCGCAACGGGAAGGCGTTCCGGCCCCAGTACTACCAATCCCACCACCGAGATCAGTATTAACTCCCAGAACCCGATATCAAACACGCGTTAAACCTGCTCTTTGTCTTTTTGGCTCTTTTGAGCCTGCTCACCTTGCTGATCATCAGCAAGTTTCTTTTGGTCGAAATCCGCGTCTGCTTCTTTCTTGGCTGCTGAGTCCTCGTCACCGATCGCTTTCTTAAAGCCCTTCACGGCAGAACCCAAATCACCGCCCAGCGAGCGTAGTTTCTTGGTTCCGAACAGAAGCACAATGATCAGTGCAATGATAAGCAATTGCCAGATACTAATACCACCCATGCTTGTTTTACCTCAGCTAATTGTGGTTGATAACAAAAACGATATGTTTAGGCTGCATACTTTACCTGCTATTTTCGGCAAGCACGCCACCCAAGTAACCAAAACGTGACCCCCGTAACGGCAGAAACCGTTGGATAAGTTTCAATATGATTACTAAAAAGTATGGCAGAACATACAACCAGGGTTGCACCAATGCCAAAATAGAACCTTGCCTGGCCCTGATAACGCCGATTATCCATGAAGTTGTCGTAGAGTGTATCAATTCGCTGGTTCAGTGCATTGCCCTGGCGCAAACTGTCATACAGTAATTCCGGCAGCTCCGGTAGTTTTTCGGCCCAAAACGGTGCCCTACTTTTAACACCTTCAATCACCGCCTGTGGTCCAACCTGACGAGACATCCAGTCTTCCAGAAACGGCTTGGCGGTATCCCACAAATCCAACTGCGGATACAGCTGACGCCCTAGTCCTTCAACATATAACAGGGTTTTCTGCAGTAAGACCAACTGCGGCTGTACTTCCATGTTGAAGCGACGCGCGGTATTAAACAGATTCAGCAACACATGGCCAAAGGAAATTTCAGCCAGCGGCTTTTCAAAAATAGGCTCGCACACCGTTCGGATTGCGAACTCAAAGTCATCAACATTGGTATCTTTCGGTACCCAGCCTGAATCCACATGAAGCTCGGCAACTTTCCGGTAGTCGCGATTGAAAAAGGCCAGCAAGTTCTCTGCCAGGTAACGCTTGTCATCCCGGTTAAGTCCCGACGATACCACAATCTAGTGCGATCCACTGCGGATTTTCGGGATTTTCACGGGCGACAAAGATATTGCCGGGATGCATGTCGGCATGGAAGAAGCTGTCACGAAATACCTGGGTAAAAAAGATATTCACGGCATTTTCAGACAACAACTTCAGATCGGTACCATTCGCAACCAGCGCATCAATGTCAGAGACCTGGATGCCGTAGATACGCTCCATCACCAGCAGTCGTTCACTGCTGAGCTCGGTGTATACCTCAGGAACATACAGCATATCACTGTCTTCGAAATTACGTCGCAGCTGAATGCCGTTGGCCGCTTCGCGCATCAGATCCAGCTCGTCCAGCAGCGTTTTCTCATACTCGCGTACCACTTCGACCGGGCGTAGACGGCGCGCTTCCGGCAAAATACGCGACAGAATACGTGCCATCCGGTACATCAGTTTAATATCGGCCTGAATAACAGGCAGGATGTCCGGACGGATCACCTTGAGCACTATCTTGCGGCCATCAGCTTCAGGGTAGCCGTATGCACCTGGGCAATGGAGGCTGAGGCCAGCGGTGTTTCGTCAAAATCATCGAACCAGGTTTCCAGCGGACCACCCAGCGACTGCTCCATCTGTCTCTTGGCCAGCTTGCCGTCAAACGGGGGGGCAACCTGATCCTGTAGCATCGCCAGTTGATCGGCAATATGCGGCGGAAACAGATCCCGACGGGTCGACATCATCTGACCGAATTTAATCCATACCGGGCCCAGCTCCTGTAAAGCCAGCCTCAAGCGGGTGCCAAGCGGCTTATCAGCATGCTGGTTCTTGATCCAGAACAGCGACTTGCGCACCATTTTCGGTACTTCAACGCGCGGATCATCAGGCAGGAACTCATCCAGCCCGTAGCGCAGCTTAACTGTGGTAATTTTATAGAGGCGCTTAAACTCTGAATAGGTCATCATGATTTAACGTAACCTCAACAGCTGGTTCAAGCGGGACTCAAAGCGGGCGACATCGGATTTCAAATCATCGACCTGATCGGCAAAATGAGCAACCTCCAGAGCCTGAGGGGGGGCAAGCTTCCATTCTTCGGTGATCACTTCTGCCAAGTCACGCTGACGACGCTCGGCTCCCTGGCGGATCTTTTGTGCGCCACTTTTCAATCCACTCACTAGGGTATGGGCAACAATATCACCCGTGTACTGCGACAGCTTTTCTTCCACATCTGGCTTCAACCCGCTCAGCAATGCAGAGAACTGCTGAGCCAACTGGATATCACCTTCCAGCGCCAGTTTATCGGCCTTGATCAGCTGGGTTAAGTTCGCCTGCTGGCGCAATTCCGGCAGCACGGTGAGGTTAAGCGCGAGATCGCAATCCACATCTCCCTCATAAGCAGCCAGCACATCAATCTGCTGACTAAAAATAAAGACGAGCTTCTTACCGAATTCATTAATGGTTACGCTAATAACCTTACCGCGCAAGCGTCCCAGACGGCGTTGGCTTTCAACGTCATCTTTCAGTAGGGTGTTCAGCGAGGTTTCTACCGCGCCAGTAACAAAAGCATCGAATGACATAATGTCCTCAGAACTTGTAGCCACGGTGCAGGGCAACGATACCGCCCGTCAGGTTGTAGTACTGGGTCTGCTCAAAACCAGCATCTTTCATCATGCCTTCCAGCGTATCCTGATCCGGGTGCATGCGGATGGACTCGGCCAGATAACGATAACTTTCCGAATCATTGGCAATCAACTCACCCATTTTCGGCAATAGGTGGAATGAATAGGCATCATAGACTTTCGACAACGCTTCAACCTTCGGCTTAGAAAACTCCAACACCAACAAACGGCCGCCCGGTTTCAGTACCCGGTACATCGAGCGCAGGGCCTTTTCTTTATCGGTCACATTACGCAGACAAAAACTAATGGTAATACAGTCAAAATAATCATCCGGGAATGGCAACTCTTCGGCATTAGCCTGTACATAGCCAACATTGCCGACAATACCGATATCACGCAGCTTGCTTCGGCCCACTTTCAGCATCGAGTTGTTGATATCAGCCAGTACAACCTGGCCATCTTCACCAACAATACGCGAAAACTTAGCTGTCAGATCGCCTGTACCACCACCTAAATCCAACACACGATGGCCACGGCGAACACCACTGCAGTCAATGGTAAAGCGCTTCCATACCCGATGGATACCCATCGACATCATATCGTTCATGATGTCGTATTTCGCTGCTACGGAATGGAATACTTCCGCGACCAGATCCGCTTTCTCTTCCTTGGCTACAGTACGATAGCCAAAATGGGTCGTATCTTGTGTGGTGTCCGTCATGCTATATCCGTCATGCTGTATGTGTTTAATTATCCGGCTTAGTGTACTTGATGGCTGCGGTTTGCTCAAAGCTCTACGATAAATCATTTGCAACTGAGGCAACTGGCGGTAGCACCGAACACTCATTTTCTTCCAGTTCAGCTACCGTTGCCTGTGCCTGCTCTACCAAGTTGGGGGCTGATATCCCGCTTCACCTCAACCCCCCAGCAATTTGAAGCTTTCAGCCTGGCGGATCACATTGCCCCGCCCCGCCACCAGCTTGTTCATGGCTCCCTGATAACTGAGGCTGGCTTTATCAAGCGATGCCCCGACGGCTTCCATATCCGTGACAAACAAACGCAGCTTGTCATAAAGCTTGCCGGCTCGTTCGGCAATCTGTTTGGCATTCTGGTTTTGCCGCTCATTACGCCACAAATTATTAATCGTTCGCAGGGCCACCAGCAAGGTCGTCGGGCTGACCAACATGATATTCTGATCCATCGCATCGCGGATCAAACGAGGGTCAGCCTCGATAGCGGCCTGAAATGCCGGCTCGACCGGAATAAACATCAGTACGTAGTCCAAGCTGCGAATACCGTGCAGCTGATGATAGTCCTTACGGCTCAACCCTCGAATATGGCTACGAACCGAGACGACGTGCTCGCTCAGCGCCAGCTCCTGCTCGGCAATCGTCTCGGCATTAAAGAAACGCTCATAGGCGATCAACGACATCTTGGCATCAATAACCACCTCCTTGTCTTGAGGCAAATGCACAACCACATCTGGCTGATAGCGCTTGCCGTCTTCATTTTCAAGCTGATCTGGGTTTGGTACTCATGTCCTTCCCGCAATCCGGATTCACTCAGCACCCGGGCCAGTACCACCTCGCCCCAATTTCCCTGCGCCTTGTTGTCTCCTTTCAGGGCCAGGGTCAGGTTTACAGCCTCACGGGCCATCTGTTCATTAAGCTGCTTCAGGTTATTGATTTCATGCACCAAGGTATGACGCTCGCGGGCTTCCTGGCTGAAATTATCGGTCACCTGCTTTTTAAAGCCTTCCAGCTGCTCCTTGAGCGGGCTAAGCAAATGTTCCAGGCTCAGTTTGTTCTGCTCGTCGACGGTACGGGTTTTCTGTTCGAACAACCGGTTGGCCAGGCTTTCAAACTGCACCCGCAGCCGCTCCTCGGCATTTTCTAGCAAGGCAATCTTGTCATCCGCCGCTTTCTGCTCTTCGAAATGACGGGCTTCCTGCTCGCGCAGATCAGCTTCCAGCCCGGCATTAGCCATCCGGGCATTTTCCAGCTGCTCGGTCAGGTACTGCTTCTCATTTTTCAGCGCTTCGAAGTGGCGCATTTTTTCCAGCGCTGCCGCCAGGCGGGCATGCATTTGGCGCAGCTCAGAGGTAAGGCGGTCGCGTTCGACATCCAGTTCATCAAGATCCTGGTTTCGCTCTGCCAGCTGAGCCTGATAATGCTGCTCCTGGTTTTGGGCCAGGCGGGCATCCGCTTCTGCCTGTTGGCGTAATAGCTGTGCTTGTTGCTGCCACCGGCCTTTCATCCACAATGCGGTGATCACACTGGCTACGGTTGCTCCTGACAAAGCAGCAACGACAGCCAGCTCCGCTCCTGTGAGCCACTCAGTTATCATGATTTCCAACCCTAAATAATAGAAAGAATGATGATTTTCAGACGGGTTCATTCTCGGTTTGTTCTGTGCTAAAGGCTAAGTGGATACTGGATAAATGTCCAGCTATTCTAGCTGACAAACCAGGCCTCATCGGCTACGACCGCCCATCAGTCATTATGATTGGGCTTGCTGTCACAGCCTGAGGATCCATGATCTGGTCGGGATCTCAACAATCGAATAGACTTTATCTTTTGGTATGACGAATAACCCGTGCTGCTCCCGCCGACAGAAGCAGCCTCTCAGATTGTGGATAAATGATGAACGAACGGTACGCACTCGGATATGGATTGGCAGCGGTTCTGCTATGGTCGACAGTCGCCACGGCATTTAAGATCACGCTTGATTTCTTCAGCCCGATCCAAATGATGGTTGCTGCCAGTGTGGTCTCTGCCATCGCGCTGATTGTTATCGCACTCTTTCAGGGCAAGCTTCACCTGCTTGGTCGTACGTTCATGGCCCGCCCTTTCTACTATTTACTACTCGGCTTAATTAACCCCCCCTTTGCCTATTATCTGATCCTGTTCAAGGCTTATGACTTACTTCCGGCCTCACAGGCTCAGCCTCTCAACTACAGTTGGGCAATTACTCTCACCCTGATGGCCGCGGTATTTCTCGGCCAGAAAATTCGCAAACAAGACTGGGGCAGCCTGTGGCTTAGGCTATCTGGGCGTCGTGGTAATTGCCACCAAGGGGCGATGTCATGGCATTACAGTTTGACAATCCTTTTGGTGTTGCCCTGGCACTGCTGTCCACCCTGTTGTGGGCGATGTACTGGATCCTAAATACCAAGAACCAGGCCGATCCCGTGCTGGGCGTACTACTCGGGTTCTTGGTTTCCCTGCCTTTCTCTGTCGGCCTCAGTCTCTATCTAGGAGATTGGCCAAGTGTGCCATGGCAAGGCTGGGCAGCCGTCAGCTATGTCGGGCTGTTTGAAATGGGGATCACTTTTGTACTCTGGCTCAATGCCTTGAGGCTAACCCGCAATACCGCCCGGATCAGCAACCTGATCTTCATTTCGCCGTTTATCTCGCTGCTGCTGCTGGCGACAATTATCGGCGAAGAAATTCATTCCTCGACCCTTGCCGGGCTGGTACTGATTGTCTGTGGCTTGCTCGTCCAGCAATGGAAAAGCAAAAAAAAGCCTGCCACAGCGTGACAGGCAAAGCATATTAGGGGTTGTCGAGACCCAGCGCCCTAAAGGGAAGACGTCTAGTTATAAATTCAATTGTATTAGCTGGTTGCTGCTACTGCATGCCAGCGGCGCCCCAGTTTGGACCACAGTATCAGCAAGCCGGGAATCAGCAGCCACATCTGCAGTGTCAGTAACATCGGTGGTGTTAAATCCAAACGCTGAGTCAGGCTCACCATCATACCGGCACCACTCATCTGGAATAATCCGAGCAGGGCTGCTGCCGTTCCTGCACGATCTCCAAACGGTGCCAGCGCTTTGCCTGCCGCCGAGCCCAATACAAAAGCGAAGCCGAAAGAAGACATGAAGATAGGCACCATAAAGGCCCATGCCAGATGAATGCTGCTCAGCACCAGCATCGCTACACCAGAGCCTATCAACATCAGCAAGCCAAGATTTAAGGTGTTACGAGTACCAAATTTATCCATGTACTTGGGGGGGCAACCATGCAGGCCAGAATATTCAGGGCGGCATTCACACCAAACCACATTGTAAACTGGCCCATATCCTGATTTAGCTCCATCATCAACCATACCGGCGCCGAGGTGACGTAAGCCAAAATCACGGCCATCGCCAGCATGCAAAGCGTAGCGTGGAACAAGAATACCGGTTCGCGCAGTACCGACATATAACGCTCAGGACTGAACAGCGCGCCATCGAATTTGGTATCTGCCGGACGTGTTTCCTTGAAAAAGATCGCCAGAAAAGTACCGGCAACCACAGCAAAGCCAGCCATGAAGCTGAAATTAGAGCGCCAGCCAAATTCATGGGTCAGCCATGAGCCGAGCAAAGGGGGGGCCAAGGCCGGTATAAAACAGATAGCACCATTAAGGTAACTGATCATTCGGCCGCTACGCTCTGGGCCGAAGCTGTCACGAACAGCGGCAAAGGCGGCGACGGAAGTCGCGCAGGCACCGAAGCCCTGCAACAGTCTCGCCACCAGCAATAAATCCAATGTCTGCGCCCAGTACGCCATTGCTGCACTCAAGGCATAAATTGTCACACCGCCCAGCGCAATTGGTCGGCGACCGAAACGGTCAGCCAGCGGTCCGGCCAATAGCTGTCCCAACCCGAGGCTAAACATAAACCAGGTAACAGTATCCTGTACCCGGGTCGTATCAACGGCAAACGTCTCTGCCATCGCCGGCAGGGCGGGCAAGTAAATATCAATAGCCAGTGGGCTAAACAGAACAAGGATGACCATCAGGGTGACCAATCTTGTTCCTGACTGAGTTGTATCAGGCTTCATGTAACATTCCTCTCTATTTATGGCGGCAGTCTAAGCCTTAGAGATATGAATAGAAATGGTTTATATTCAAATCAGAATTTCCTTTTTGGAATATCACTCTACCTGAGGTTATTGTTGTGTCTTTTGAAAAGCTTGCCCGTATCGATCTCAACTTGCTGGTTTGCCTCCATGTCCTACTGGAGGAATGCAGTGTCACCCATGCGGCCAGGCGTCTGAACCTCAGCCAGTCAGCGGTCAGCAAGAGCCTGACAAGGCTGCGGGAGCAGTTTGACGACCCACTATTTACCCGTACCGCCCATGGCATGGCACCCACTCCGCGGGCACAAGCGCTGCTGCCCTTGCTGGATCACTTGTTGCGAGAGGTCGAGCAGCTTACCGCACCGGCAGAGTTCGTTCCCGAAACCAGCGAACGCCATTTCAAAATGGCCTTGGTTGAAAGCGCTACCCGCTTTTTCTTCCGCAGTTTTTAGGTGATATTTTTTCAAAAGGGCCGAATATTATTCTCGATACCCAGGCATGGGAACCCAATACCTTTGATCGGCTACAACGGGGCGAAATTGATTTCGGCATCACCGGCAAAGATCTCAATCCCAAGGATGCCATGCTGACGCTCATGCCACCGAAAGGAATTATTTTTCAAGAGTTATGCCGTGATTCTCAGCGTTGCATTGTCCGCAAGGGCCACCCGATATTGTACCAGGCAGATAGAGAATGGGATGAAGAGTACTACCTTGAGCAACGCCATATTCAGGTGCGCTGCGGGCAAGATGATCGCTGGCTGCTGGACTATAAACTGGCCGAAAAAGGTTTGCACCGTGATATCGCAATGTACGTTCCCGACTTCAACAGTGCCGCCAGTTTATGCACCCATACTGATCTCGTGTTCACCGCTCCGAGCCACTTCGCCCATTACATTACCGCCCAGCTCGATCTGGTCGTACTGCCATTGCCGCCAGAACTTCCTGCTATGGCCTACACTCTTTTCTGGCATCAACATCAAGAAAAAGACCTTGGACACAGTTGGTTAAGAGAGTTAATCATCAGCCGATGTCGTGATTTGTCTGCCACTTAATTGCAGCCAGCCAGCAAAAGCGCTAACGTAATATGCTCAGCCTGAACAACTCAGTGCAAGGCAATCAGTTTCATTGATGCCCCGTCTTGCTTTGAGTTATTCAGGTTGGCATTCATTCCGTCGCACGGACGGTGGCAATAACAAGGAACCTCAAAACATGCAAGAAGTTATCTCACAACGTGTTGAGCAGATCCGCCATTGGTTGGCTGATAACCAACTAGACGCTTTGCTTATTCCTCATGAAGATGAATACCTCGGCGAATACATCCCGGCCCATAACGAGCGATTGCTGTGGGCGACAGGCTTCACGGGGTTCGGCCGGTATGGCGGTGATCACGCGTGATAAAGCGGCGGTATTTGTTGATGGTCGTTACGTGGTTCAAGTTCGTAAGCAAGTGCCTGGAGACGTCTTTGAATACCGCCACCTGATTGACGAGCCACCGGTACAGTGGACTCAAGATAACCTTGCCGCGGGTAGCAAAGTGGCTATTGATGCACGCCTTCATAGCGGTGCTTGGCTCGCTCGTACAACCGAAAACCTAGCCGGCGCTCTGGAGCTGGTTTGTATTGATGCCAACCCTATCGATACGCTGTGGCATGATCGTCCAGCGGCAACGCTATCTGATGCAAAACTGATGGGGCTGGATTTCGTTGGTCAAAGCAGCGCAGACAAGCGCATCGACATTGCAGCAGAATTGAAAAAGCAAAAAGCCGAAGCAGCGCTTCTGACTCAGGTCGACAGTATTGCCTGGCTGCTGAATGTACGCGGCAGCGATGTGCCAAGCCTACCGGTCTTGCTATCAACGGCTATTATCCATGCTGACGAAAGCGTTGATTTCTACATTGATCCGGCACGCCTTCCTGCAGAGTTTGCCTCGCACGTCGGCGAAGGTGTCCGTATCCACCAGCCAGAGGCGCTGGAAGCCGGCCTACAGGCCCTGAACGGCAAGCAGGTATTGATTGATCCGGCAACCAGCAACGCCTGGGCCGGTCAGGTACTACGCACAGCGGGTGCCAGCCTGATTGAAGCTGCCGATCCCTGCCTACTGCCAAAAGCGGCAAAAAACCCAACCGAAATTGCCGGAATGAAAGCCTGCCACATTCGTGATGGTGTCGCTGTCTCTAAATTCCTGGCATGGGTGGATGGTCAGGTCGCTGAAGGCAACCTGCTTGACGAAGGCACGCTGTCAGACAAGTTGTGGCAGTTCCGGATTCAGGATACCAGCTGTACCGATGTGAGCTTCGATACCATTTCGGCGGCTGGCGGTAACGCGGCTATGTGTCACTACAATCACCTCAACCAGCCTGAGCCAAGCGTACTGGAAATGAATAACGTCTATCTGGTTGATTCAGGCGGCCAGTACCCAGACGGTACCACCGATATTACCCGTACAATTGCCATCGGCCAGCCCGGCGACGAAGTGAAGCAAACCTTCACGCTGGTACTGAAAGGTCACATCGCCCTAGCGTCGGCACGTTTCCCGAAAGGTACAACGGGTTCCCAGCTCGATGCACTTGCTCGCCAGCACCTTTGGGCACACGGCTTTGACTATGACCACGGCACCGGCCATGGTGTAGGCCACTTCCTGAGTGTTCATGAAGGCCCGCAGCGTATTGCCAAAGTATATAACCCAACGGCACTACTGCCAGGTATGGTGCTTTCCAACGAACCAGGTTACTACCGTGCAGATGCCTTTGGTATTCGTATCGAAAACCTAGAGCTCGTGGTAGAAGTCGCCACCCAGGGTGACATGACGGTAATGGGTTTTGAATCGCTGACTCGCGCCCCCTATTGACCGCCGCCTTGTTGATATTAACCTATTGAGCGATGTCGAACTGGCATGGCTGAACAACTACCACAAAACGGTGTTCGAGGTGATCAGCCCGTCACTGACAGGTGATGACCTGGCTTGGCTAGCACAAGCGACGACACCGCTTAAACGCTAATATCCGCTAAACCGTAGATACAACAACGCCCGCATTCATGCGGGCGTTTTTATATCCGAAACTATACATTGAGCATTGTCGATGCTGATATAGAGCCAAATAACAGCAATCTGTTACCCAGAGTAAGCGTGGTGCCAGTCCTTCCACACTACCTCGAATCCATGCTGTTTCACCGCTTCAGCCACTGCGGCGGCAGAGCGTTCATCGCTGATAGAAAACTGCTCAAGCTCTGGCTCATCGTCGGCATAGCCACCTGGCTGAGTTTTCGATCCCGCCGACATACTGGTGATCCCTAGCGGCAGCGCATTGTCACGAAACTGCGGCGATTCACGGGTCGACAGCGACAACTCGACCTCCGAGTTAAACAGGCGATAAGCACAGATCAGCTGAACCAGCTGGCGATCATTCATAACGGATTTGGGTTGCAAGCTCCCTCACAAGGTCTCAGACGCGGGAAAGAGATGGAATACCGAGTCTGCCAGTAGCTACGCTCAAGATAATCAAGATGGCTGGCAACATAGAAACAATCCGTTCGCCACTCTTCCAATCCAATCAAGGCACCAATTCCAATCTTATCAATCCCTGCTTTCGCCAGACGATCCGGCGTTTCCAGACGATATTCAAAGTCCATTTTATTGCCACGCAGGTGATGCTCGGCATAGGTTGATGCACTGTAGGTCTCCTGGTATACCATCACAGCATCCAGACCTAACGTTTTCAACTCGGCATATTCATCTTGATCCAGCGGCTGGACTTCCATTGCCAAATAGCTGAACTGATCTTTGACCGCCGGCACTGCCTGGCGGAAATACGCCATCCCCCCCACCTTACGTTCATGTTCACCGGTCACCAACAGCACGCTGTCAAAGTTCATCGCCTTGATGGCCTGACATTCTCGCGTGATTTCCTGCGTATTGAGCGTACGACGCTTGATCCGGTTTTCCATCGAAAAACCACAATAGGTACAGGCATTGGCACACAAGTTAGACAGGTACAGCGGCACATAAAATGAAATCGTATGGCCGAAACGCTTGCGAGTCAAAGCTGCCGACTGCTGTGCCATTTGCTCTAAATAGGGCTCAGCCGCAGGCGAAATCAGTGCCTTAAAATCTTCCAGATCCCGCTTGGGCTTGCGCAGGGCACGTTCAACATCCGTGGCTGTTTTGCTATAAATCGACAGCCGGATGTCATCCCACTCAAGCTGCTTCCAGACATCAACGTAGCTCATGCCGAACCCCCTATGCCGTTTGATCCAAAAAAGCCGTCAGTGGGCTAGAGGCAATCGCATGGTTAACCGTTCCGGCCAGCCCCCGCTTCATATGCCATTCGGCCACTCTCAACAGCAAGCTTAAAGGCTTTGCCCATTGCCAGCGGATCTGCTGCCGCGGCAATGGCGGTATTGACCAAGACGGCATCAGCTCCCATTTCCATAGCTTCGGCCGCATGGGATGCGCGCCAATACCCGCATCGACAATCACCGGCACACGCGCCTGATCAATAATGATTTCGAGAAAGTCACGTGATGCCAGGCCCCTTGTTCGAACCAATCGGGGGGGCACCTAACGGCATGACGGCGGCACAGCCGACTTCTTCCAGTCGTTTGCACAGTACCGGATCGGCATGGCAATAAGGCAGTACGATGAACCCCTCGCGCACCAACTCTTCTGCTGCCACCAGTGTTTCAATCGGATCGGGCATCAGGTATTTCGGATCGGGGGTGAATTTCCAGTTTCAGCCAATTCGTCCCCAGCGCCTCGCGAGCTAGCTTGGCGGCAAACACCGCCTCTTTGGCATTCTTCGCCCCCGAGGTATTGGGTAGCAAGTTCACCCCGGCAGCCACTAGCGGAGCCAAAATATCATCGTCACGGTTGTCGATATCGACCCGCTTCAATGCCATGGTGACAAGTTCAGATTCAGAGGCAATGATTGATTCAGCCATTGTCTGGCTATTGGCATATTTCCCCCCCGTACCGGTAAACAGGCGGGATGAAAAAGTCTTGTCTGCAATAGTGAGCATTTAGCCTCCGGCAATAGCTTGGAATAAGGCAATACGATCGCCAGTATTGAGTAGTGTGCTGTCCCAGTCGCTACGGGCAACAATATCGTCATTCAAGGCCACTGCTGTTGCCTGCAATGGCATGTCCAATGTAGTAAGCAGCGCAGTCAGGTTTTGCCCTTCAGGGCACTCCACAGGCTTGTCATTTACCTGTACCTGAATAACTGACGTCGTGACTGTCATATTTTTTTACTCTCCTGTGCCGCACACCGGGCACTGTGTATCTTGAGCAAGATTGAATCGATGCCATCCCCAGCGTCAGGCCATCAAACTGCCGCAGCGCGCCAAAGGCAACCTCACCGGCTTCGGTGATGAGCTTAATCGCCTCCAGCGCCTGCATCGTGCCCATCATGCCGACCACCGGACCGGCAATACCAGAGTTGCTGCAATTCTGTGGCTCCTGCGGCGATTCCGGCTGCCAAGGGAACAGGCAGTGATAGCAGGGGCCATGACCCTGGCGAAAATCAAAGGCCATCAACTGCCCCTGCCAACGAATTGCAGCTCCGAAAATCAGTACCTTATTGGCCTCAAGACAAGCCCGGTTAACCGCATGTCGTGTTTCGAGGTTATCCGAACAATCCAGCACCACATCGGCTATTGCAACTTCCATCGCCAGTCTCTGATCGGCAAGCCGCGCCTGTACCGCCCTAACGCGGATATGAGGGTTCAGCGCCTTGAGCTGTTCAGCAGCCATCTGCGCCTTGCTTTGTCCCTGATGGTTATCACGGTAGATCACCTGGCGCTGCAGGTTGGAGCTGTCGACCTCATCATCATCAGCGATAATAATATTGCCGACACCGGCCCCAGCCAAATACAGTGCAGCCGCCGAGCCAAGTCCGCCCACACCGACCAGCAACACCTGAGCTTTGCCTAATAACTGCTGACCATACTCCCCCCCGATCTCGGGCAGCATGATCTGGCGGTTATAGCGCATAAACGCCTGATCACTGAGTATCATCGCAGTCCTTAGCATGCTCATGGCGAACCAGCAGCTGGTTAAAAGCATCAACTGCCGCCTGAGTATCTTCAGCCTGTGTTACTGCACGAACGACAGCGACACTACTAACCCCCCCCGTACGCCAGACTTTTTCTGCCCGCATCAGGTCAATTCCACCAATAGCCACGGTTGGAAACATATCGCCAATCAGTTTTTGGTATAGTGCAAGGCGGTTCAGCCCCTGGGGCTTCGACGGCATCTCTTTGGTTGTCGTCGGAAAAATATGCCCCAGCGCAATGTAGCTCGGGCTGAATTCTGCCGCACGCAATATTTCATAGTAACCATGAGTCGACAGGCCAAGACGCAAACCAGCCTGTTGGATCGCCGCCAAGTCAGCGGTTTCCAGATCTTCTTGTCCCAGATGAACACCATAGGCCTGATGCTTGATTGCCAACTGCCAGTAATCGTTCACATAGACCTGAGCCTGATATTGTTCTCCAGCTACAATGATCTGCTCAATCTGGGTATCCAACGTCGGTTCAGCAGGATCTTTGATCCGCAACTGGGTTGTCGTCACGCCCCAAGGTCAGTAAGCGCTCAACCCACTCAGCCGAGTCCACTACCGGATATAGCGCCAGTTTGGCAGCGTCGGTGGCAGCAAAAGGCGCTACCGCCACTTCTTTGCTTACCCAGCCTAACTCTTCCACCTCTGGGTGGTTGGCGGTCAATGGCCGCGGAAATAGCTCACGGTTCATCGGCCAGCCAGTTTCGCCATAACCGTCAGCATGGGTTTCAAAATAACCACGGGCATGGGCACGAGATAACGTAACCGCATCTTCCAACGGGTAATCCAAAGCCAGAGCAACCAACAGCATTGCACGCTGTGGTTCGCTGGCACCGGCATGGTGGCAGTACACTGCTCGGGCTTCACCATGATGGTGCCAAATATCGACACAGCCCTTTTCAGTTGGCAGCCCGCAGACAACCAAGGACGGGTCCTCGGCGACTTGTTGCTGTATCTCGCTTAGCTCGGGGATAAGGTGCCATCCACTGATCCAGCACCTTATACCCAGCAATATCAGCCTCGGCCTGGTTATAAACCAAGCCGAACTGACGCTCTTCGATCTGAATATCGACGATACCCGATTCACTCCAGTCAACACTCACCTGTTCGCCCAGCTGATACTTATCAGCGGCGGCAAGCAAAGGTTCCACATGCATCAGCAGCGGCGTTAAACTATCGGGTAAACATAAAGAGCTCATTAACTATCCTCTTGAACAGGGTGATATAACTCACTACCTCGAGCTCGGAATTCATCGGCTTTCTGCTTCATTCCTTCGAGAGGGTCTTCAAGCAGTTTGATCGCCAGCTCCCCCCCATTTTTCTCCAGATTGTAGGCATAGTCCCGCACCTCTTGCGAGATCTTCATCGAGCAGAATTTGGGCCCACACATTGAACAAAAATGAGCCACTTTACCGGACTCCTGAGGTAGAGTTTCATCGTGATAGCTCGCGCCGTATCCGGATCCAAACCTAGATTAAATTGGTCTTCCCACCGGAACTCAAAGCGCGCTTTTGACAATGCATTGTCACGTACTTGGGCTCCCGGATGACCTTTTGCCAAGTCTGCCGCATGAGCACATAGTTTGTACGTGATCAGTCCCACTTTTACGTCGTCTTTATTGGGTAACCCTAGATGTTCTTTCGGTGTAACGTAACAAAGCATGGCGCAGCCATACCAGCCAATCATTGCCGCACCAATACCTGAGGTTATATGATCGTAGCCAGGGGCAATATCAGTGGTCAGCGGACCAAGGGTATAAAATGGGGCTTCGTGGCAATGCTTCAACTGATCTTCCATGTTCTCTTTGATCATATGCATCGGCACATGACCCGGGCCTTCAATCATAACCTGGACATCATATTCCCAGGCTATCTTGGTCAGTTCGCCAAGCGTACGCAGCTCGCTGAACTGGGCTTCATCATTAGCATCGGCAACTGACCCCCGGACGCAGGCCGTCGCCCAATGACAACGCGATGTCGTACTGGGCACAAATTTCACAAATTTCTCGGAAGTGCTCGTACAGAAAGCTCTCCTGATGATGAGCCAGACACCATTTCGCCATGATAGAGCCACCACGGGAAACAATGCCCGTTACTCGCTTGGCAGTCATTGGTACATAGCGCAGCAAAACACCGGCATGGATCGTAAAGTAGTCAACCCCCCCTGCTCAGCCTGTTCCAACAAGGTATCGCGGAACACTTCCCAATTGAGGTTCTCAGCAATTCCATTCACCTTCTCCAATGCCTGATACATCGGCACCGTACCGATTGGCACTGGACTATTGCGGATAATCCACTCGCGGGTCTCATGAATATTGCGGCCAGTAGAGAGATCCATCACCGTATCGCCGCCCCATCGGGTCGACCATACCAGTTTCTCGACTTCTTCCTCGATAGAAGAACTAACGGCAGAGTTGCCAATATTGGCGTTCACTTTCACCAGAAAGTTACGGCCAATGATCATAGGTTCTGTTTCAGGGTGGTTGATATTAGCCGGAATAATTGCCCGGCCTTCAGCCACTTCCTTGCGAACAAATTCAGGGGGTGATTTCTTCCGGTAAATTGGCGCCAAAACTGATCCCCCCCGGATGCTGCTGGTTCAGTACCTCATCGCGATACTTAGCCCTGCCCATGTTTTCGCGGATCGCGATAAACTCCATTTCCGGTGTAATAACTCCCTGGCGGGCATAGTGCAGCTGAGTCACACACTTGCCTGCTTTGGCCCGGCGTATACGGTTCGCTTCGGCAAAGCGCAGCTCATCGAGCGTGTCATCGGCTAAGCGTTCTTTGGAATAAGCTGAACTTAGCTCGTCCAGAAACTCGGTATCGGCTCGCTCAGTAATCCAGCTATCACGTACTTTCGGTAAGCCGGCATAAATATCAACCGCCTGTATCGGATCGGTGTAATAGCCCGATGTATCGTAGACACGTACCGGCTCATTAGGCTCGAAGGTAGGATCTTTTTTTGTACCGCCGACCAAACTGTCTGATAGCGAAATTTCACGCATCGGCACCAGCAGATCAGGGCGGCTCCCTTGAACATATACTTTCTGGGAGTTGGGATAAGGTTGGGCTGTTAGTGAATCAATAAATTGTTTAGCTTCCAGTCTCGCTTGTTTGCGACTCGACATAGCAATTTCCTTTAAATTCCATATAGGGGGAAGTTGCTTGACGGATTGGTGCTTAAACAAGAGGCGTACACGTAGGGTGTGCAGCGTCATCTGATACCACAGCTACAACATGTCAGTCATGATAGTGCAGCTAAGCAGAAGATTTATCTCTTGTTCCCTTCGCAGGTATTAGCCCGATCAGGTTCTACGGATCCCGCAAAGCGGTCTCAGCCAGTTGGCACTCCGACAAGTTGAGTGAAGAGTATAGGAAAGGAGGCTATCAGCAGCAAGTGCTATCAGCAGAAAATGATGAACTGGTGTAAAAAACAAGTCGGCCGCATTTTCATGCGGCCCGATGATTATTTAGTGTGTTTTTTTACCATCTTTTTAAGCAAAGACGAGTGAGTATCCCGCAGCTCACCAAGCTTATGGGTGATATTAGGTGCCCCATCCAAATCAAACAACTTGGGTACAGCCACCCTTTGCGAAGAATAGATACCGGTATGGCCACTAAAGTAATAGGCGGTATAACAGGCAATGGCAAAGTACAACATATGCTCGGCACCAAACAATTCAACCCCCCCATGATGGTGCATGCCAGCGGAGTATTGGTTGCTGCCGCAAATACGGCTAAGAATCCCAGTGCAGCAAACAGGTCAACCGGGGCACCCAGCACCCAAGCCATGGTATTGCCTAGTGTCGCTCCAACAAAAAACAGTGGGGGTCACTTCGCCGCCTTTGTAGCCAGCAGCCAGAGTAATAGCCGTCAATAACAGTTTTAACAGCCAGCTGTACCATTCTGCGCCACCTTCGGTAAATGCGCTGAGGATACTGACCCCCCTCCTTCACGACTCGAGTAGACGCCAAGGCCAATGTAGTCATTGTTGCCAATTAAGTGAACCGCAGCAATCACAATCAGGCCGCCGACGACAACAATAAGATAAGGGTCTTCAGCGTCGCCTTGAAAATATCTTTAAACACATGGGTCAACTCACCAAATAGATATCCAGCCAGGCCAAAAGCAATGGCTGCCAACACAATCTTCACGACCATGACAATATCAACTTTGACAGCATGCTCAAACAAAGTAATGGTCTCAAGGAAGTCTATGCGGTAATGAGTATGGTGGGCTCCCCCCCAGGCACTGCAAATGACATCTGCCAGAATGGCAGCAAATAAGGCAGGGATAATAGCATCATAACGTAGACGCCCAATTGCCAATACTTCAAGGGCAAAAATAGCTCCTGTCAGCGGCGTTCCAAACACGGCGCCAAAGCCAGCAGCGACTCCGGCAATCAATATCAGCCGGGTATCAGCTTCATTGAGCTTGAAGATTCGAGCCAGCCAATGGGTCGTCGCCCCCGCCGATTTGAACCGCGGTTCCTTCACGTCCGGCAGAACCACCAAACAAATGGGTAATCACGGTCGTGAACAATACCAGTGGCCCCATACGTGTAGGAATACCGGCACCTGGCTCATGAATTTCATCCATGATCAGGTTGTTGCCACCTTCGGAGTTTTTACCAAGGTTCCGGTAACAATACACAATAACAATACCAGCCAGCGGCAGCAGATAGATCAACCAAGCATTGTCGATTCGTGTTTCGGTAGCCAGGTTTAAAACCCACAGGAAAAAAGCATTCAGAGAGCCGACAATCACGGCAACAGGAATAATAAGGAGTGTCCACTTCAGGATCTGGACAAAGATTTTAGGATTAGCGCTTAATGGGTGTGCCATACCAAGTTTCTATCTCAATCGGGAATATGTTCAAGGATAGGTACTATGGCAAATGACCGGGCCCCACCATAGACGGATCTATCCTACTACAGCAGGAGTCATCATCTCAGTCGAGCGGTTAAAGGTGGAACTCCATCACCCGTTACTAACAATGACTGCTAGTAACAACAGTCGTATGCTATCGGTAATCACCACAAGCAACAAGCGCAAAATGCATGTTTACCAACTTGGGTTGACCTTGGACAATTTTCACATTGTCCAAATACAGCAAAGCCCCGACATTTCTGTCGAGGCTTTTATATGTGGCAGGGGTGGAGAGATTCGAACTCCCCAACACGCGGATTTGGAATCCGCTGCTCTGCCAATTGGAGCTACACCCCCCCTGTAATGCTGTTTCAGCACTTCCTAAGATATGAATAATTCCTTAAGAAGTGGTGAGTATTTTATACAGCTAGCGGAGAATTACCAGAGTTAATTCAAGAATATTTGAAATTTGTATCTGTGTGTGTGGATAACAAAAAAATCATTCGTTTAGCATTCAATTCTTGTGATTTTTCGGGTAATCCCCATGCATTAAAGTGCCATCCGTGCCTTTTTTTCTTATAGAAGGCAAATGCACTACCGCAGGACCAACCACAAGCATCCCCCCCATACCAAGACAAGCAAGTGCTGTCATTACTAACATTTCAAACTCAGACATAATTGGACCTCATTGGCTTAACTTTACTTTCGTTGTTTTACCCCTTTATGCAGAGCTTATTGTTTATCCTTTTTATGTACAAAATAATAACAAGAAAAACAAATAAAACAATCACATAACAATTAATGAGCGGTATAATTGCATGAATAGAGCAAATCTAGTTATACAAATATATGAACAGCAAAGCAGCTCGACAACAACAACCAAGAAAATGACAAAATTTAAATTTTATGATTAACATGATGCCTAATTACAGGCATAGCAAGACTCAAGGACATACAAGTTGGCAGGAACAACCATGGCTATATTGTGGTGGGCACAGTGGAAAGGCTGATATAATATCGACTTTAAATCTCTTGCCAGCAAACAAACATCTATTCAGATGAAAATGCGCTTATT
>LLEM01000015.1_pt1 | contig 39241 bp, 53 predicted proteins | sample 595841 | NCBI WGS metagenome assembly LLEM01 (sample SAMN02919313, study PRJNA255460) | bioreactor metagenome | biome: chemostat; feature: culture 2012_10.2; material: sediment; isolation source: day64 10degC chemostat 2012 inoculated with Wadden Sea sediment taken from... | place: Germany: Bremen ...
AGTAGAATGTCTTCGGGAACAGGCTGTAGTCGTTTTTCTTTATCCAAACAGACCATTTCGATGTCACCAATAACGGCGGCGCGGGTGGCTCCCGGACGCCAGACTTCTTGACGCCACAGGGTCTTGTATTTGCCGTCTAGGGTGAAAGTGGTGCGGATATCACAGATTTCTGCAAACTCAACGCCATCCTGGAAAGTCATGTTTGCTTTATAGACCGCAAATCCTAACCCGTGCTCGTTCCAAAGCGTCGCCAGTTTATCGCTATCAATAACGTGTTCGCGCGCACGTTCGAAATATTTGAGAAAGTTAGGGTGGTATACTACCCCTGAATGGTCAGTATCTTCGTAGTAAATTTGTACCGGGTGGTGATATACCTTACTCATATCGTTCTCTGTCTCTTTATTTATCAGGTGGATCTATACTGTTCCTGCCTGTGCAAGAATAGATACCAAGATTGGCACTTTACAGCACGTTTGCCACTAACATAATATCTTTTGTACTGGTCATATGAGCCTGCCTACCTCTCGTTATCTGGCAGTTTCTATTGAATCCTCTTTCTTTTCTTGCTCCAATGTCGCGCAAGTTAAGCATAAATAATGACGATCGGTGCCGTTTTGACCGAGATAGTGAGCAGTTACATAGTTGAATGAAATATTCCCCGCGTTTTTATCAATAGTCTGGCTTACGAGCTAGCACCACAAGTGGTCTCAAGTTCTGAGTTAGAATCTCGTTTAGCTCCCTTATACCAGAAGTTTCGAATCCCGATGGGGGGGCAGCTTGCCGCATTAACCGGGATCGAAGAGCGCCGCTGGTGGCCGAAAGGACACGTATTGTCTGATGGCGCACTCGACGCAGCCCGTAAAGCGATTGATGAAACGGGTGTCCAAGTCGAAGATCTAGGTGCTGTTGTTTATACCGGCGTATGCCGCGATCAACACGAACCTGCCACCGCTTGTAGAATTGCCTCTGAGCTAGGCGTATCGAACAATACTGCCATTTACGATATCAGCAATGCCTGCCTTGGTGTGCTTTCTGGCATTTTAGACATTGCTAACCGTATCGAGCTGGGGGCAAATCAAAGCCGGTCTGGTTGTTTCCTGTGAGTCTGCCCGCCATATTGTCGATATTACCATTGACCATATGTTGGCTGAGCCGACCATGCAGAACTTTGCCCAGTCGCTGGCAACCCTGACAGGCGGCTCCGGAGCTGTCGCTGTATTGCTAACTGACGGTAGCCTTCCTCTACAAAATACGCGCCAGCATCAATTGTTGGGGGGCGAGCCACTTATCAGCACCCGAGCACCATGACCTCTGCCAATGGGGGGGCCTGCAGGAAGTTGGTCCGCAGCTGTTCCGCGAGTACATGCGTACCGATGGTGTAAGCTTGCTCAAGGAAGGTGTCCAGTTAGCGCGTGACACCTGGGGCGCATTTTCTTGAACAACGCAATTGGGGTTGTCGATCAGGTTGATAAGGTTATTTGTCACCAAGTGGGGGGGGCATCTAACCGTAAACAGGTGCTAAATGCATTGAATATTCCTGTTGGTAAAGAATTCCCGACCTATCGCCTGATGGGGAACATGGGCAGCGTTTCCCTGCCTGTTACAGCGGCGATGGCGCATGATCATGGCTTTTTGAAACCAGGCAACAATGTGAGCTTCCTCGGTATAGGAAGCGGGCTTAACTGCATGATGTTGGGCTTGAAGTGGTAGTAACCAGTAACTACCGAACAGTACAGAATAAGGATGGTCATGTTAGACACATTGTTTCCCTTTAAGCGCAACTTTTTAGACCGAAATGGTCACAAGCTCCACTATCTTAACGAGGGGGGGCAGGGTGAGCCAGTTGTGATGGTTCACGGTAATCCAAGCTGGTCGTTCTATTACCGTAATTTGGTAACGGCGTTAAGCGATAACCACCAGTGCATCGTGCCCGATCATATCGGCTGCGGTTTGTCTGACAAGCCGGATGATGATGGGTATGACTACACCCTGAACAACCGGATCGATGATCTTGAAGCTTTGCTGGACCATTTAAATGTACGGGAAAACATCACGCTTGTTGTTCATGACTGGGGCGGGATGATCGGTATGGGCTATGCGGCCCGTTATCCTGATCGAATTAAGCGTTTGGTGGTTCTGAACACGGGCGCATTTCACTTGCCGGAGTCAAAACCTTTTCCTTGGGCATTGTGGATTTGCCGTAATACATTACTGGGCACGGGACTGGTACGTGGTTTCAATGCGTTTTCGTCTATCGCCTCATATGTTGGCGTAAAGCGTAAACCGATGAGCCCGGAAGTACGTAAAGCTTATGTTGCGCCGTTTGATTCGTGGGCGAACCGGATTTCTACCTTGCGTTTTGTCCAGGATATTCCGCTGCGAGAAGGCGACAGGAACTATCAGCTAGTTTCTGAGATCGCAGCAAGTTTACCGGCATTTTCCAAGGTTCCGACATTGATCTGCTGGGGGACTTAAAGACTTCGTCTTTGATAAGCATTTTCTGGCTGAGTGGCGCGAGCAAATGCCGCATGCAACCGTGCATGAGTTTGCCGATTGCGGTCACTATATTCTCGAAGATGCGAGCGATGAGGTTGTACCGCTCATCACTGATTTTCTGAACGAGGCGCCGTCAAACGAGGCACGCCCCCTAATGGGTGTCGAACATCAGGCTAATATTTGCCGCCATCTGAAGCGAGCAGCAAAGGAAACGCCTGCATCGCTTGCGGTTGCGGTGCAAAAACGATTGCTGACAGGCAAGTATCGCTATCAAGAATTAAGTTTTGGTGAGCTAGATGCAGACAGCGATCGTATTGCTCGGGTATTAGCCGATTATGGCATTACGAGAGGCATGAAAGCGGTGCTGATGGTAACTCCTAGCCTTGATTTTTTTGCCTTGACGTTTGCACTGTTCAAAGCTGGTGTGATCCCGATCCTTGTTGATCCCGGTATGGGGGATTAAAAACCTCAAACAATGTTTTGCCGAGGCAGAGCCTGATGCGTTTATCGGGATCCCGAAAGCGCATATGGCGCGCTGTTTGTTCGGCTGGGGGGGCAAACCGAGTGTTCGGCGTTTATTGACGGTCGGCGGTAGTGAGCTATTTGCCAAAGCCTTTGGCGGTATCAGCTTGAAGGCGCTGCTGAAAGCTGGAGCTCAAACTCCGGCGGCCTCACTAGCTATAAATGAAATACCAGCCGCTAACGAAATGACGTTGCTTGGTAATGATGAGATGGCGGCGATACTGTTCACCAGCGGCAGCACCGGAACGCCCAAAGGTGTGATTTATACTCATGCGATGTTCGAGGCACAAATCAATGTGCTGAAAAATGATTACGGCATAGTTTCCGGTGAACGCGATCTTGCGACATTCCCGTTGTTCTCCCTGTTCGGACCTGCACTCGGCATGGCCTCTATTGTGCCTGATATGGATGCCAGCAAGCCGATCACCGCTAAGCCAAGCAATCTTTTTGCCGCGATTGAACAATACCAATGCAGCAATATGTTTGTGAACCCAGCGCTTATTGAGCGGCTGGGGCAAGCGGGCGTAGATCTTTCACATACCTTGCCCAGTATTCGACGGGTGATTTCTGCCGGGGGGGCGCCGGCGACAATTTCATCCATTGCCCGTTTTAGCAAGATGCTGAACGACGGTGTCGAGGTACTGAATTCGTATGGTGCAACAGAATCATTGCCATTGACGATGATTGGCAGTGAACAGTTGCTAAATACCACCGATGTTACCGACAGCGGTGGTGGCATTTGTGTCGGCAAACCTGTTGATGGCGTCGATGTGGCGATCATTGCGATCACCGAGGATTCGATTCCTGCATGGGATGAGGCGCTTCGGTTACCTGTAAATACGGTTGGTGAAATAGTCGTGAAGGGGGGCCGATGGTCAGCAGCGGTTATTATCGCCGTGCCAGCGCGACAGAACATGCCAAGATCCTCGATAGCCATACTGATACGAAACATATTAGCACGAGCCAAGCCTGTATGAACGAGCAGAGTGTTCGCCACCGCATGGGAGATGTAGGTTATCTCGATCAGCATGGTCAACTATGGATGTGCGGCCGCAAGGGCCATCGGGTTGAAGCCAATCGTGTTGATTCAGCGCATGATGAACATCCGTATTTCTCTATTCCGTGCGAGCGCATTTTCAATACCCACGCTAAAGTCAAACGTAGCGCGCTAGTCGGGGGGGTTGAAATCAAGGGCGAAACAGTTCCCTTGCTGTGTGTAGAACTAGATAAAGGGATTGAGCTTGGTCAGTCAGAGCAGGCGATAAATGGTTTTTACGATGAACTAAGAGCCATTGGCGCAAAATATAGCCAGACTGCAGGTATCGTTGATTTCCTTATCCATCCCGATTTTCCTGTTGATATTCGCCACAACGCGAAGATTTTCAGAGAGAAACTTGCCGTTTGGGCGCAGCACAAAAAAGGCACTAGATAGTGAGTGATCAAACTACCTCCGTTAACGTGACAGATCAAGATCTCCAGCCTGAAGAATCAAGGGCGCTGAAAGCATTGGCACAGAAGGTAAGCCATGCATTTGTAACAGGTGCCGGAGGCTTTCTGGGCAAAGCCATCTGCCGCTACCTGCGAGTCGCGGGGATTGAAGTAACAGGGTTTGCTCGCGGTAGCTATCCGGATCTTCAGCAGATGGGGGGGGTCCGGATGGTGAAGGGAGATATTTGTGACAAACCGGCACTGCTGGCTGCGATGCAAGGCTGTGATGCGGTTTTTCATGTTGCATCAAAGGCGGGTGTCTGGGGGGGAAAGAGACGATTACTTTCACCCGAACGTGGATGGTGCGCGCAATATCATTGAAGCCTGTCAGGCGCTTGATATCGATAAATTGGTTTATACCAGTACACCCAGCGTGACGTTTGCGGGAACAGATGAAGCGGGCATTGACGAGTCGGCCCCCTATGCCGACTGCTACCTCAATTATTATGCCGAATCAAAAGCTATCGCCGAACAATTGATACTCAAGGCAAACCACAGCACGTTGAGTACCGTTGCGCTGCGTCCTCACCTAATTTGGGGGGGGCCCGGTGATCCCCCCCATCTTGTTCCACGCGTGATTGAGCGCGCTCAGGTGGGCCGGTTGAAGCTGGTCGGCAAGGAAGATAAATTGGTCGATACAATTTATGTTGATAATGCCGCCTATGCCCATATTCTTGCTGCCGTTAATTTGGCCGGAGAGGAAAAAAACTGTGCCGGAAAGGCCTATTTTCTTAGCAATGATGATCCTATTACTATGGCGGCGATGCTGAACAAAATCTTGGCCTGCGCCGACTTACCTGAGGTCGACAAGCGTGTACCGGCCGGTGTGGCCTATTGCGCAGGAACGCTGTTGGAGTGGGTATATGGTGCGTTAGGCAAAACTGAAGAGCCCATCATGACCCGATTCGTGGCACGGCAGCTGTCAACCAGTCACTATTTCGATATTTCAGCGGCTAAGCGAGATCTTGGTTATACGCCGCTGGTCAGTATTGATGGCGGAATGGAGAAAGTAAAAGCCTCGCTCTTGGAGTCTTAACCTCTAAGCTACACAGCCCCAAATATACCGTCCTGAAGCGTTATCGCATATAGGCCCAGAGCCGGTGCGGCTTCAGGCTCTTCGATATTTTCAATAAATTGTAAGCCGAGCTTGTTCAGCAGTTTTATGCATTGTTGGTTATCTGAGGTGGTGATTGCTACGAGCTTCTCAATGTTGAGTTCTTTCCGCCCGTATTCCATCATAGCCTTCGCTGATTCATAGCCGTACCCCTGATTGAAACATTCCGGCATAAAACCATAGCCAAGGTCGATATCATCCAGTGAATCCCGCTTGATCAGCCGCAGATACCTAGTGGCGTCTGACAAGTTTTGAGCTCAACCATGTACAAGCCAATCCCATGGGTCTGGTACATGCTGATTGGCCCCTCGATAAGGTACTTTCTCGCATCTTCAACTGACTGGAGCTGCTTGTCGCCGACAAAACGCAGAAAGGGCGCTGAGGTATATAGTCTGAGTGCGAAAGCTGCGTCATCTTCAGTCAGTTGCCGGATACGGAGTCGCTCGGTTTCTGCAATAATCATAGTTTTTCCTAATAGTAGCTGGACAGGTTATAGGCCATAGTCACGCTCGACCTTGGCGATTCTGAGCCTGAAGGATGAATACCATTCCTCGCGGCCCTTTTTCCGCGCTACCTGGTGGGCTGAGTTCGCCTTCCATGCTTTGATTGCCTCGAGATCGCGCCAGTAGGAGACGGTAATTCCGACACCTTCACGGGCAGACTCGATACCTAAAAAGCCGGGTTGCTTGCTGGCGAGTTCGACCATTTTCTCTGCCATGGCCCCCGTAACCGTTGTCGCCTTCGGTACGTTCCGATGTAAAGATGACAGCGTAATAAGGTGGCTTGGGCGTATTGGCTATCTCGGACATACTGACTCCCTTCAGTGTGGTGTCTCAATTTCAATTTACAGCAAGCGACAGGTTGTTGCCTCTTGCTAGGCCGCTTCCTTGTTGGTTCTTGCTGCCAGCTTGTTGGCCAGCGAGTGCAGCTCCGGCAGCATCCGTTGGATCAGGTGAAGTTGCTGCAACACCATACGGACCGATGTGCAGTCTTCATCTCGCCACTGGGCAAGTCGCTGTTCGAGTTCGGTATCCGTACTCGGTGCCTGGCTACAGTGGTTACCGTCAAGTTGTTCTGCCAGACACTCTAGGTGAGCGTGGATCTGGCGGTGCGCCTTTGCAACCAGATGATGAGTATGCTCGTCATCAAGTTGGGTTCGATGAGCTCCCAAGGCCGAAATATAGCTTAGCATCGCGTGATTGAGAGTCAGAAACCGGAAGCTTTCGTCAGTCGCCATTCGGTAGCGTCCGGGCTCGGCTAACATATTGCTGATTGCAGTACTAAGCTGGGCGTCGGTATTGTGGGCATCACGACGGGCTATACGGTAGTTCAGGCTGTCTTTTTTGCCGATCCGGTATTGGCCGATGATTTGGGCAAGGTAGTCGCGGTTGGTGATAATGGCAGAGGCCATCACCTTGTGTAGTCGGTTTGCCTGCCAGTCTGGCAGAATAAAGCTAACAGCCAGTACGGCCAGCAAGCAGCCGAGTAAGGTATCGCCGAGGCGCGGGAGGATAACGGCATAGCCTTCGCCAAGCTGGTTGAAGCAGAACAGGACTAGCAGGGTGATAAAGGCTGTTGCCAGCCCGTAGCGTACGGTGCGGAAGGCAAAGAATAGTACTCCGGCCAGCACCATTAGCACCAGCTGGCCTTCTTGGCCCGGAAACAGATACAACAGCGGGATCCCGGCCAGCAGGCCGCCAAGCGTGCCCAACACCCGCTGTACCAGCTTCTGTCGGGGTGGCGCTGTAGTTGGGCTGACAGACGAACAAGGTGGTGAGCAGGATCCAGTAGCCCCGTTCCAGTTCCAGTGCTTGAATACAGCCGTAGCCGACGGTAAGGGCGATAGCCATTCGCAATGCGTGGCGGAATAGCATCGAGTCCGGTTTAAGCTGGCTGGTGATCCGTTGCCAGCGTGCTTTCATATTGCGCGCTTCGTTGTCGGCCAGCTCGATATCGTTGCCGGTCTGGGCAACATCAGGGTTGCTGACATTCGAGAGCTGGCGCTCTACCGTCGCGAGATTGTTGAATAGGTATTCGAGCTGGATCAGAAATGTTCGCCATTGCGGGTTGTGCTGGTTTTTCAGGTACAGCAGCGACTCCTGCAATTCATCGAGAGCTCTGACGCTGTCAGCTCCGTGTCGATACGGTTTTCCCAATGCCAGAGCGTACGAAATCTCGCGACAGGCGTTGGCCTGATTGGTGAGTAACCGTTGAAAACGAAATAAAACATCGCTGCGCTGGAAAGCGGCCGATAAATCTTGATAGCGATAGTGCGATGAGCTCGCTCGTTCATGGATATCTTGAGCCAGAAAGTAAATCTTAAGAAATTTGTCGCCGGTTGCATTTGGCTGCCCGCGGCGGGCACGATGAAGCAAGGTGGCTTTGGCGCCGTTAAGTGCCGCGACGACTCGAGCGTTTTGCCCGGCCGCTTCCAGCCGAAGCGGTTGCGGAACCATGTTAGTAACCGGTTCAAACAGCTTGCTCTTGCTGTCGAGGTAATGGGCGAACTCGGTAAAAACAGCTGCCAAACTTTGCTGTACCGGCTGATTAGGCCAGAGAGCTTGCCATGTCAGGGAGAGCAAGCCATACCAAGACGCCCCAGCCAGCAACAGCATCGGTTGATACCAGAGATTGGCACTGTTGTCGGCGCCGAGCATGGTATAGACCGCCAACAGAAGCGACGCAAAAGCGATGCTGGCATACCGGGCTCCCATTGCGCCCAGCATAATAAAGCCAAAAGTTGAGCTGAACAGACCGACGGCAAAAAAGAATGGGTAATCAAACAGAATCTCTATTGAAAATGAGGCAATGAGAAAACAGGCCAGTGTCATCACCAAGGCCTTGATCCGCCCGGTTAAGTTATCGTCGGTTTCTGCAAGGGCGGCTGCAATAATGCCCAATACCAGCGGTGTAACTTCAGTGGTGGCATCCAAATACCAGCAGGGTAATGCGATCCCGACCAGCGCAATAAGAACTCGAATACTGTAGTTAATTCTGTCATTCGCCCAGTAGCGGCGTAAAGCAAGTTTTAAGCGGCTGGTTTGCATGTCGGCTCAGTTAGTTAGGTGATGCGCTAAAGATATCAAAGTTCATATCGTTAAGGGTATAAAGCCTTATGAAAAATAGTGACTAACGCATTTATTAGCAGAAATTTTACTCAAATGACTGTTCAGGTGCTATGGCGCAACGGGAGTTCTTGCTACTCTTTACCTGTTTTTTTGGAAAGCTTTTGGTGGCAGCATGCGTTTAACAGCCAGTTGGCTAGCACAGTGGTTGGTTCAGGGTGATTATTGCAGTATCGAGTTGGGTGAGAATAGCCTGATTTTGGATAGTCAGACTGAATCAGAAGAGATCCCTTTTGATGATTGGGATGGAGCGATTGCTGTGCATCGTGGTGTGATGTGGGGGGATCATTGGAAATCACCTCTGCCGATCAGGAGTATTGCTGGACAGTACACGGGACTGCCATGGCGTCAATGCAAGCAGTTTGCCGCGATCCTTCTGGATGCTTACCGTAACTGGGCCCAAGGTCGGGGTTGAGAAGCTCGATGATGTGTTGCCCGATATGCTTCACCGGATTGACGAGTTTATTGGACAAACAACGTATTTGCGCCAGTCCGAACATCATAATCTAAATCAGTTTCTGCAGCATTCATTGGCGATGACGGGGGCTTTCCCATGAACTCGCCACTTCGTTCCGTCCTATGGCATTTGAGAAAGTCACGCCCTGGCTGGAAGACAACGCCGATTGGGTTGAAGAGACCAATAAACAATGGCTGCATCAGGAAGCTGAAAAGTGGTCTTCCTGGTTTGATAAATTCGAGTCATCCCCGCTGAATGACTCACAGCGGGAAGCGGTGTTAATCAATCAGGACCATAATTTGGTATTGGCGGGAGCCGGAACCGGTAAAACCAGTGTGCTGGTTGCACGAGCTGGCTATCTGGTCGCCAATCAGGTTGCGCAGCCGGAAGAGATCCTGATGCTGGCTTTTGGCCGTAAAGCGGCGGACGAAATGGGTGAACGTCTAGGTCAGAAAGTGAACAATAATATCAAGGTTGCCACTTTCCATAGTTTAGGCACCCAGATTATTAAGTCGGTAGAAGGCGAGCAGCCGAATGTCTCGCCTCTGGCGCTGGACGAAAAGGCCCGTGTTAATTGGATTGCCGAAATGCTGACAGAACAATGGCAGACGGCAGCCTCTGCCAAGCGTTGGCAGAAACACCTGACTCAGTGGCGAATTCCCGGCTTCAAGTCAGATAACTCGATGGAGAAGCAGGCCCAAAGCGAGCAGCTGGCTGCTTGGATCTGGCGTCATATAGAGCTTATCGGTCAGCGTGGTGCAAACAAGTCGGAGCTAAGTCAATGTATTGAAGCTAACGACGGTAATGCCTCGCAGCAAAGGATGAAGAGTGAGCTGGCTCTATTGTGGCCATGTTATCGGGCATACCAGCAGCACCTGAAAACCAGTAAGCAGATTGACTTTAACACCATGATCCAAAAAGCGACGGAGTATGTGGTTGAGGGGAAATTTGTGCCACAGTGGTGCTTTATCATGGTGGACGAATACCAAGATATCTCGCCGCATCGACTGGCATTGATAGAGGCACTGTGTCAGGTGCCGCACGGTGAGCAGACTCGTCCAACTTTGTTTGCTGTTGGTGATGACTGGCAGGCGATTTACCGTTTTGCCGGTGCGGATGTTAACTTGACCACAGGTTTTGAAAAACGGTTTGGCTCGAGCCATATTACGGAGCTTGGAACAACTTATCGTTTTAACAGCATGATCGGTGAAGTAGCCAACACGTTTATTCAACAAAACCCTCAGCAGTTGAAAAAGAACCTGACGAGTTTCAAGAAGCAAAAGCGCAAAGCGGTGACGCTGCTGTGTCAGGACTTGCTGGAGCAGGAGCTGGTACAGCTGGCTTCGAAAAATAGTAACCCGACGTCTGTGCTGTTGCTTGGGCGCAATAACAACCAGCGTCCGGCGAAGCTCAAGGAATGGCAAAAACAGTGGCCGCAGCTGGCGCTGAATTTCATGACCTGTCATGCCAGCAAAGGCCGAGAAGCCGATTATGTGTTCATGCTTGATGTTAATAAAGGCGTTTTCCCGGCTCCCGATCGTGAAACGGGGTTAGCCGGTTGTCTGCAGGCCAGAAATGAACCGTTTACTGATGCCGAAGAGCGCCGCTTGTTCTATGTTGCTCTCACGCGGGCGAAAAAACATGTCTGGGTCTGTGCGGATCCGGATAAAACCTCATCGTTTGTCAATGAGCTAATTGATGAGAAGTATCCGGTAATGAACAAAATAAAACGAATGAAGGCAGCCAAGAGCTAGCGGCTACTGCTCGGAGGTGCTTGGACTGATTCTAAGTAGCTAGGGCTGGTCGATGGTGACGACCAGCTTTCCGCTGTGTTTTTGCTGTTTCAGTATTTCCAGCCCTTCAGCGAGTTCTTCGAACGGCAGGATTTGATCGATCATCGGATCCAGCTTCCCCTCGGCAATCAGGTTACTAAGCGTGTTACCGATATCGGCCAGATGATGAATATGCTCGAGGGTACCGTGGGCATAGGTCCCATGCAGCGCGACCTCGTGCAGGCTAATGGCCTTGGTCGTGGCCAGCAAGGGAACTTGGTTAAATTGATCGGCGACCATTACAATCTCACCGTTGTAGCGAATGAGGGCGCTCATGATACTGCCTGATTTAGCCGAAACACAGTCTATAACTGCATGGACGAGCTGATCTTCCGTTAATTCTATCAACCGCATCGCCACATTGTCAGTATTGGGGGGTCAAGCACTGCGTCGACGCCATACCCAAGCAGTCGATTATGGTGCTGTTTTTCGGCAATGGCATAGACAGTTGCTCCGGCGAGTTTTGCCAGCTGCACGGCAAAACCTCCCACACCTCCGCCTGCTCCTGTAATCGCAATCCTTTGTCCGGGCCGGACATCCAGTTTGTCGTGGACAGCTAGCCAGGCGGTATAGCCAGCGCAGGGCAGGGCTGCTGCCTGTTCAAAATTGACCTGTTCAGGAATGCGGCTCAGGGCGTGTGCCTTGACCGTAGCGTAGTTGGCAAAACCGCCGGCAAGTCGAGGATCGGCAAAACAGACCACCCGATCACCGGGCTGAAAGTGTGTGACATCTTTACCGACAACAGCAATGGTGCCGGCAATATCCAGCCCGATAATCTGAGGGTATTGCCAGGTTGCATAACCCCAGTTGGCAAGCTTGTAGTCGATCGGATTAAGCCCGGCAGCCATTACCTGGATACAGACTTCATCAGAGGCCGGTGTCGGCTTCGCTGCACGGGAGAGAGTCAGGCAGTTGAGTCCTTCCGGTTGGGTTAGTTTCCATGCTTTCATGTACCACCACTTATCACTGTTTATAGTTATGGTTTTAGCTATGTTTTTATTCATGTTTTTTATAAACATAGGCCAAATTATGTCACTTGCCTGACAAGGAGTGAGAATATGGCGGTTAAATCAAGATTCATGGAAAGAAAACAAAAAAAGCCTTCTCTGTAGAGAAGGCTTTCAGGTTTGTTGGACTAAACAGTCTTAGATTAATCTAGACGCTCGGACAGGTAGGCCTTGTAGTCTGGAATTTCGATCTCAATTTCTTCGACGAGTTTTGGTGACGAAATCATGAAATTTGCACTGGCACGGTTTGTTGCAACCGGGATGTTCCAGACGGCAGAAATACGCAGTAGTGCCTTAACATCCGGGTCGTGCGGTACGGCGTTGAGTGGATCCCCAGAAGAAAATCATCATGTCGATTTTTCCTTCGGAGATTAGCGCGCCAAGTTGCTGATCACCGCCCATCGGGCCACTGAGCAAACAATTCACTTCAAGGCCTGTTTCGCGGGAGAGCATATGACCAGTTGTGCCTGTTGCATATAAAGTATGATCCTGCAACTTGTCCTTGTGCTCTACTACCCAACGCAGAAGGTGCGTTTTACAGTTGTCATGTGCTACAAGTGCAATGTGCTTGTTTGCTTGCATTTTGCGGGGTCGTTACGTGCATCCAGGACTCCACTTTGATGGTGAGAATATTACCGATTAAAAAACTATTAACATTAATATCAAAGCCAACCAGAGAAGTACAACTCAACGAGTTGAAATCAAAGGTGGGTAACATTAATCGGCCTATTGGGTATAGTTAGGTTCCGTTTGTGGGCAATAATATGTCACAAAATCATAGTGATGCGATGGCCTATTGTATGTTAACGCTGGACCTTGTGGTTCAATACACTAAAGGCCGGTCGAAACTCTGCCGGTGATAGTGAGTCCGTAATCACCTCATTTGGCAGGTGCGTAGGAGTAAGCCATTCAATTTTTGGTGACAGGTCACGCTCGATGGGTTTCTGTTCAAGATGACGCACAGCTTGGTCAATAGATAGCATTGCCTGCTGGGCCATTTTGTCGGTGGGAGCGAACAAAATTTTTCCCCGGCGTAATCCACGATAAACGCCATGACTGAGGTAGGTCGAGATAATATTGATTTCACTCGACTTGCCGTTGGCTCGCAACTCACTAATCGCGACTTCTGCGGCAACAGCTCCACCGACGATGTAGTCGAAATGCTGTCCGTTGGCAAACAGCTGCTGGATCAGGTTGCGTTGTAGTTCCTTGCTGTTGTCGGCCCATAGGGTCGTAATGATATTGATATCACTATTTATTACGGCATCAAGAAACCCCTGAGTCACAGGTTTGGTTCCGCCTCGCTTGGCGGGACCTGGTAACCAGGCGATATTGACGATACCGCTGCCTCGAGGATGGCGCTTGGCAAGAAACTCGCCCGCTGCCTGGCCCATCTCGTACCAATCTACTCCGACTTTTGCCGTGATATTTTTCCGGATGTCGGGATCGGCGAGATCAATATCGTTGATAGTGGCAAAAACGGGGGGGATCTCTCCAGTCAACCGAGACAGGATGCCTTGATAGGCTGTGCTGTCAACGGTACCGAGAATAATGGCATCGGCATCCCATTGTTGGCAATCCATGATCTGGGCTTGTTGTTTTTCCAGATTCGGATACCCGCCGGCTTCTAATACTTTGAGTTCAATCCCAAGTTTTTTTGCATGTTCAACCATGCCGTAGTTGACGGAAAGCCAGTAGGAATCCTTCAGGTGCGGATACACGCTGCAAACTTTCCAGGCCTTGGTGGCCGTTTGTAGCGGTTGATAATCAATCGTGCGTGACTGTTTATTGCCAGCAAAAGGAGGCTTGTGGGCAATTATTTCCACTCCATAGGCCGAGTGGAAAGATGAAAAGAGTAAGAGGAAAGAAAAAATACGCATTTTATTCATGATTAATAGCATCTATACCGTCATCGCTGGCAAAATAGTAATGTTTTATCTTGTGGGGTTAAACCTAATTTTTCCTATTGTGGTTATTCTGTATGACATTCACTCCTAGCGGCATCGGTCGAAAATTACTGATAGCCTTCTCTGTGATGGCCGGGCTGATGATAATTGCCGCGGTTATCGGCGTGGCCGGTTTCTCTTTGGTCGCCAAAACCGAACGAACGGTTATTAACTCTGCGGTACCGGCGTTGGCCGAGGCGCGTGAGCTTTCTGACCTGAGTACCCGGATTATCTTTACCGCGCAAGTATTGGCCAAGTCGACCAATGAACAGGAACGGCAACGTCAGGGGGGGAAAGCACTGACTATTCATATCGAAGGACTGAAACATAGCTTGCGCGAGCTGGAGCAATATTCTTTTGAGTCGACCCTGGTGGGGGGGAAGCTGGAAGATGATGTGAAAAGGATTGTCGATAATCTGGCTATGCTTGGGTTGCTTGTTGGACGAAAAATCGATTTACAGGCTCAGGTGAATTTACTGACCCAAGAAATGTCCAGCGCCACATTACAGATTGATTCCCTGTCTCAGTCGCAGGTTTCTAATGCCAACACTATTGCCGTTGCGAATGTTTCCCGTATTTATGATCTTGTAGATGCCGGTGATATCCCGGCGATTTTTAAGGCGCTGGATAGTCTGGTCGAGGTAGATATGGATCTCACCGAGCGTTTGTTTGAGCTGCGATTCTTATCTTTGCAGGTGATCAACATGCTTGATGATTCCAATCGGGTGGACAGTATTACTTTGTTGTCAGCAATCAAGGATCGCTATAACAACGCAGTTTCGGTGATGCATCATCGAGTAAAGTCAGTGGAGGATCCTAGCCGGTCGATACAGCTACTGGCGCTAACCAAGACTTTAAATCGCGGTGGATTGCTATTCGGTACTCAAGAACAATTGCTGTATGCCAAGAAAGACGTTGAAAGAATGGAACAGCAGAATCTGGTTTTATTTCAGCAGCTTAACCAGACAGTGGGTGACATTATTACAGCCGCTAACGAGGGTACCCAAAAGGCAGTGACCGAAGTTGATAAGACCCTGACCGTGGCAAGAAACAGCCTGGTCGGGATTTCTGCCGTTGGCGTGTTGGCTTTGATACTGATTATGTGGCGCTATGTTTACGCTCGGGTGATCAGTCGGATCAATGAATACAGCCATGCACTGATGTCGTTGGCTCGTGGCGATTTGGAGATCCGTCTGACTATTCAGGGTGAGGATGAACTGGCACAGATGGGACGGGCCATCATGGTTGCAAGGGATACAGCCTACGAACGTCATCGCCTGGCTCAGGTTGAGTCAAAAATTCGTTCTGAGTTGCAACAGCATAAAACCAGCCTTGAACGTCTGGTTGCTCAGCGGACCAGCGAGCTGGAAAAAGCCAATTGCAAATTGAATAAGGAAGTGGTGAATCATGCTGAGGCCCGTGCTGAGGCAGAAAAAGCCAACCGGGCAAAATCCGCGTTCCTGGCGACTATGAGCATGAAATTCGCACCCCGATGAACGGGGGGGTGCTAGGTACGGCTTCCTTACTCGCTGATACCGGTTTGACGAATAAGCAGGCGAGATATCTTGATGTGATTAACCGCAGCGGTGAATCCTTGCTGGATATCCTCAACGATGTGCTTGATTACTCGAAGATTGAAGCCGGACACCTCGATATTCGCCTAAATGACTTTTCATTGTCCGAGTTGATTTCGGATGTCTATGCCATGCTTGAAAGCCGTGCTCTGGCGAAACGTATTCAGCTGGTGACTTATATTGAGCCCGAGACGAACGACTATTGGATAAGTGATGTGACCCGGGTTAGGCAGGTGTTGGTCAATTTAGTCAGCAATGCGATCAAATTTACCGATGAGGGGGGGGTGCGTATTCATGTGCAGCAAGACCCGACGTTTGCCGATGAGCTTTTATTCGAGGTTGAAGATACCGGTATTGGTATTGCCAAAGACGATCAGCAAAGCATGTTTAATGCCTTCCAGCAATCACTCGAAGGACGCCAGACTGTTGGTGGTACCGGACTCGGCCTGGCTATTAGTAAACGGATTATTGAAGCTATGGACGGCCAGATTGGCGTTCGTTCAACCCCGAACGTGGGGCAGTTGTTTCTGGTTTACCCTCAAGCTGCAGCCGGGACAGCGTTCCCATGTTGTCGATAGCAAGGCACAGGGCGTATCCTCAGCGCATATTTTGCTGGTGGAAGATAACCCAGTGAACAGCTTGGTTGCAGAGGGGGTTCTTGCATCGTCTTGGTCATAGCGTGGTGATTGCTGAAGATGGTAAACAAGCCGAACAGGCTTATGCAGAGCAGGAATTTGATATTGCCTTATTGGATATTAACCTGCCTGATACGGATGGCGTCACCTTGCTTCACCGATTGCGCCGAATTGAAGAAGCCCGCCACCGAGATGCTTGGTTTGAGCCCACGCCGATGGTGGCTTTTTCCGCCCCATGTTTTCCGTGAAGAAGTTGAGATTTACTTGGCTTCAGGCTTTGCCGGTTTCTTGCCAAAGCCATTGATTGAAAAGCAGTTGACAGAGACACTAAGCAGTATCTTATCGGGTGATAAGCGTGTCGTGGTAGAAGATGTACATAATCATGAACTCCGAGAAGCGGGGGGGCAGGAGCAGGCTGAAGTGGAGAAAGAACAAGTGTGGCCATTATTGGACGAAAATGTATTGGGTAGTGATCTTCAGGTGTTGGGTGAAGCACAGGTTAACAAGCTTATCAGCTTGTTTGGTGAATCCTCATCAGAGACCCTCACCAAGCTGTTGGCTGCAATTGAGACTAATGATTTACATCAAGTATCGAATCTTGCGCATACGCTGAAAGGTGCTGCGGGGTACGATGGGGGGGTTAACAAGGCTTCACAAAGTGTGTCTGGCATTTGAGAAATCAGCCAAAGAGGGGGGGGATATCAGCCAGCTTGATGCTGCAGAGCTCCCAGTTGTTTTTGAAGGCTCCAAACAGGCTTTGGTTACTGCTTTTTCCACGGCAAACCAGTGAAGATAGGGTTGTAATTAAATAGAGATAAGGAGATCTCAGTGAGCTACGAATGGTTGATTTTTGATTTAGACGGTACGATAAGCGATCCCAAAGAGGGTATTGTCAGGTCGTTTAATTTTGCGCTTGAATACTATGGTTTTGCGTCACGAAGTGATGCCGAGATAGCGGCTTATATCGGCCCGCCATTGGATCAGACTTTTATCGAGTTAACTGGGAATCATGACCCGTTGTTTATCGAAATGATGGTCGCCAAGTATCGAGAACGGTATGCAGAGTACGGTTATGCTGAAAATCATCTCTATCCTGATATCAAGCAGGTATTGATGGGCTTGAAGGAGAAAGACTGCTGCCGACTTGGTGTCTGCACCTCAAAACGCGCAGATTTTGCCGAGAAAATTCTTTCACGGTTTGGATTGCTTGGGCTGTTTGAATTTGTTAGCGGTGGTGATATTGGAATTGAAAAATGGCAACAGCTTGAGACACTTCGTCAGACCGGTACGATTAGTCGAAATGCAGTTATGATTGGTGATCGGGCTGTTGACCTGACAGCCGCACAACATAACCAGCTAGATTCGGCTGGCGTGTTGTGGGGGCTATGGTTCAAAGAAGGAGTTGGAGCAAGCCTCACCTACGCATTTGTTTGACCGACCGGAGCAACTGATTGAACTGCTGAATTAGGGGGGGCTCAATCACCTGAATTGAAGCCTTGCTCAAAAATCGCCATGTCGGCATCCATGAAAGATGCACGTAATGCTTTCAAGGGTTGATAGTCAGGGGCGGAATAAAAGGCTTCCGCATGCTCCTTCGACGGAAACTCGACGAGTACTACTCGGCCTTCCGGCATTGTTCCTTCCCGGACATCGACGTTATCAGTCACGGCCAAGGCCTTGCCGCCGTGTTTTGCCAGAATGGCGTGTGCTTCCATCAAAACGTTAGAGGAAGAGTATGATGTTTTACTTTTTAATCGTGAGGAGTACCGCCCAACGTTGACGGAAGCTGGCCAGGCTTTTTATCATAATGCCAAACTGACGATGGACCATTTTGATCGATTAGACAAAATTGGCCGTCAGTTGACGAAAGGGATTGAACCAAAATTTAGCATTGTCGTGAGTATTGCGTTTCACTTACCGCCGTTGTTGGAGAAGATTAAAACGATTGTAGACCAATACCCGCAGGCTCAATTCAAGGTGTTTACAGATGCTCTCAATGGTGTGGCTGAACGTATTGACGATGAGGAAGCGGATTTAGCCTTTGGACCGGAGATAGGGCTTAACGCAACGCATGAACGGTTTCCTATTGCCAAAGTAATTATCATCAACGTAGCGGCGCCGGGTTATTTCAAGCAGGGCGTTAAAGATATGATCAGCTTGAAGATATTGGCGAATATGCTCAAATCGTCACCCGAGACAGTGCCCTGCATTCTAAGAAAGCTTCTTATCATATTGCCCCTAATCGAGAGTCTTGGAGTGTCAATGACTTCAGCACCAAAAAAGAACTCATTTTGGCGGGGCTAGGGTGGGGGAGGAATCCCGGAGCATTTGATAGAAAATGAGTTGGCAGCGGGAACCCTGATCCGATCAACGTTGAGGGTATACCGGTAAGGTCTTCCGGAGATTTGTTTATGTTCCGAAGTCGAAACCATAAAAAGGGGCCCATTGCCAAGCAACTATGGAATAAATTAAAGAAAGCGTACGCAGAAGACTGAGATTAAGGTGCGCGGTGAACAATGAACTACCCTACTCGTAACCATCCATAATTACCTTCTCGCTTGTCGTACAGCACACATCCCTTACACATTCTCGTAACCACTTATGGGCTTGATCGCCATCCATTCTTGGATGCCAAAACATCGAAACTGGAATTTCGGGCATATCGAAAGGAAGAACGAAGGTGAACATTCCTGCGCGAAGGTTACCGGTGTGCCGTTCTGGTACCGTCGCTACCATATCGCAGGCTTTAGCAATAGCCAATGAGGCTGAATACCCCTCCTACTAAGGTTGCTATATTCCGTTCCAAACCAAGCGAATCTAAAACATCATCAACAGGTCCTCGATCTCCTCCTTGTTTTGATACAAGAACGTGATCTTCTGAGGCATAACGTGAAAGCGTTACCTCCCCTTCGCTCAAAGGGTGATTCAGGTGCACCACTCCCACAAAATGATCAGTAAAGAGTGTTCTCATGCGTACTTCAGGGCTTGTTTTGGCCCCCAATAACCCCCTGTTTCTAAATCAACACTGCCTTCTCTTAGCAAAGTACTTTCTTTAGTCAACTTGGGAATAAATTGAAGCCGTACTTTTGGCGCTTGCGATCTTATCCGCTCAATCAATTGGGCACCAAAGTTTTCAACAAAGCCATCGCTGGTACGAATAGTAAACGTTCGCTCTAAATTTAGGAGATCGAGCTTTTCTACTGGACGTAACACAGCTTCAGCTCCTTGAACAAGTTGATTAACTTGATCACGAATTTCTATCGCTCTTGGTGAAGGAATAAGCGAGCGCCCAGCTCTAACTAAGAGTGGGTCGCCTGTTATTTTACGTAATCGAGCTAGTGACCGACTCATCGCTGAGGGACTTAGTTTTATTCTTTCCGCAGCCCGAGCAACACTGCATTCTTCCAGTAATACATTGAGCGTTATTAATAAATTCAAATCAATTTTGGTCATCGTTTTTCTAATCAATACCTGGCGTCATACGCACTATATTAATGCATTCCATGCGTCTTCCGCCATACGATGCTATCAAATACACTTTGTTTGAACTCAATAAAGAATCGAACATATGAAAAATCAAACAAAATCAATGAGCGCAAACTGTGAATACGTCCCTTCTAAAATATCACCAACAAGCCGCCGCAATGAATGGAACACAACCCAACGTGACAAGAAAACCAACTGGATAATATTGGGGCTCTCGCTCTCAATGTTACTGTCCTCTCTCAGCACTAGTATTGCCAATGTTGCGTTACCGACATTAAGCGAAGTATTTAACGCAACTGTACAAGATGTTCAATGGATAATACTCGCCTATTTGCTGGCAATCACGAGCCTCATTGTAAGCGTAGGTCGACTCGGCGATATGATAGGACGTCGACGACTACTGCTTTCTGGGCTACTTATCTTTTCAACGTCATCTGTACTCTGTGCCCTTGCACCTAACCTTTGGCTACTGATAGGCGCACGAATACTGCAAGGTATAGGTGCCGCAATTATGATGGCGTTAACCATGGCACTGATCAGCGAAACCGTTAACAAGGAAAAGGTTGGTAGGGCAATGGGATTGCTAGGCACTATATCCGCTGTCGGTACAGCACTAGGCCCAACGTTAGGCGGAGCTTTGATATCCTTCTCCGGATGGCAAGCCCTCTTTATCTTGAATGTGCCTCTAGGTATTTTGGCCTTTGCGATCATCTACCGCCATTTGCCAAGCAACAGTCAAGAAAAACAAGTGAATAGCGTACAATTTGATAAGTTAGGAACTCTTATCCTCGCATTTACGCTAACCTGTTACGCCCTCTCAGTGACTCTAAATAATAGCCATTTTGACCTATTAAACTGGGCGTTATTGCTCATGGCTACCATCGGTATTGGCGTTTTTTTGTGGGTCGAGAAAGGAGCAATTTCTCCGCTGGTCCCACTCTCAATGTTTCGCAATGAGCTCTTAACATCAGGATTTATTACCAGCGTACTTGCGACGACTGTGGTAATGACAACACTGATCGTGGGGGGGCCGTTTTATCTATCTGGTGTTCTAATGCTAAGTACGACACAAGTAGGTCTAGTTATGTCCATAGGACCTATAGTCGCCGCGTTAACGGGTGTACCAGCAGGGCGTATTGTAGATAGCATCGGCTCAAGGAAGGTGATAGTTATCGGCCTAGTGAGTATGGCAACTGGCAGCTTTTTATTGTCTCTCATTTCTGCGAGTTCTGGGGGTTGTTGGTTACATTTTGCCTCTCTCCATCATTACGATGGGATACTCGTTATTTCAAACATCGAACAATACTCAAATTATGACAGCAGTAGGTGCTGAAGTAAGAGGTGTTATTTCAGGAATTCTTAATCTTTCTCGAAATTTTGGACTCATCACAGGAGCTTCAGCGATGGGAGCGATTTTCACTCACTCAATAGGTACAAATAACATTTCTGAAATGCTTCCAGATACAATAACAGCAGGTATGCAAAGCACATTTTTAATGGCTGGGGTATTAATTGTTATTGCTATTATTATGGCAATCTTCCTGTATTTCGGTAAAGAGCAAGAGTCGAACCATACAAATGTAAGCACCAAGGGATGATTTCAGGAGCAAAATGTTTCTATTTGAATTCATTCTCAGTCATAGAACGCTCAGATGGTTAGGTTCAAAGTGGGATTCTGCGCTTAGGCAGATTTTTGTAAACAATCCCGTAGATGGTTTCATGAACATTAACTTTTTTGTTAGTTGTGGTGACCAACATGATCGTTAATTTTCATGAAACCTAACCAGCTTACTTAGTTTGTTACACTTAAGCTTGTTTGTTAAAGAAATCAGAGATAACCGTCAGAAAGTCTGTGGTGATGCCATTCCAATATCGCCAAGTATGGCCTCCAGGCGCAGTCTTGTATGCGAAATCAACACCTCCATTTTTTAAGGATTTAACAAGCTCTTCATTGCGGTCAAAACTAATATGGTCATCTGTACCACAATAGATATAAAGCTCTGGCTCCATGGTGAATTTTTCCGGGTTAAATTCTGGATAGTAGCTTCGGTCAAAATAACCACTGAGTGGTACAGACAACCCCAAAAACATTCTGATGGCGATGTGCTAAATAGAATGCACCAAACCCTCCCATTGACTCACCTGAAATAGCGGTGAACGCTTTACCTTTCTTTATGCGGTACTGCTCCCTTACATAGGGAATTAGCTCCTCCATAATATGGATTTCTCTGTTGTTCACATACTGACTTTTATCGCCATAGGGCATGACTATAATAAATGGCTCAATGGCATCGGCATGAATAAGATTATCCATGAAATTTTGTACTTTCCCATTTCTTACCCACTGGTTTTGATCGCTACCATAACCATGAAGTAACAGTAAAAGAGGATAACTTTTGTGGTTATCTTCTGAATAACCCGGTGGCAGATATACAGTAAAAGGACTGTTTTCCCCAAGAACTTTACTATCAAAATTACTATTTACTACTGAGCCATGAGGGATATTTGATTTGACGGTTGCTTCTGCAATTTCATCACCTAAAACAATAACTGAATTTAAACCGTCAAAACCATCATCTGTGGTTTGTGGATTGCTTTTATCATATATCCACTGTCCATCTACAACGAATTTATACTGCCAAGCTCCTTGTGGTAAATACAGCGTTAAAGACCAATTATTGTTTTCTCCTCGCTGCATTTCAAATACATTATCTTGCCAATCACTCATCTCTCCAGCAAGATAAACAATTTTAGCGTCGGGTGCTATTAATGAAAAAGTGTGGGCTATAGTTCCTTCTCTTGGTGATAGCATCGGATTTTTTTCTTTAACCTCCGATTGGGTTGCCGTCACATTTTCCTTTGCCAAAATAGTACCGCTTACTTTGGTAGTACCTGAACACTCTGTATTACCATCACTCCATTTCCAGTCATAGCTTCCTTCTATTTTCTTATCCTGAATTTTGGCAGTGGCTTCAAGATAGGTTACTTTGCCGCCATTAATAAACCAAGGGTTTACCTTCCATTTAACAGCTGTGCCATCAATCGTACCAGTAGCACCATAATCATTTGATAATTGACAACTCTCTTGGGTAACAGTAAAAACCATTTTTTCTTTTTTTCCTGAACCACCACATTGTGAATCATCAGTATCTGCAATTAAATCCCAAGTGCCACCTACTGGAGAGCAGGCTAACGTTGTTGAATCCGACTTGACATGGTTACTACAGCCAATCAGCACCAAAAGTAACGTTGCGCTAACGCTCCCAATAAACCATTTTAACGTTCCAGTTGTATTAATCATATTCCGTCACAACCTGTTGTTGTTTCTATTTAAAAAAAGCATTGTTCTGAAGCAATACTCAAAGTACGGTAACAGAAAATACGCTATACAATTAATGAGTTGGCTCACATTTAAGAGTCGATTAGAGGTGGCCGTCACTTTAAAAAAGTTTGGGAAACATGCAGGACAATAAAAAGTACCTCAAATTCATAATTACGTAGTAATGCAGTAATTAGCGGTTTCTGCACTAGATCGTTGGGGGAGTCAGAATAGTTATAATTACAGGAAGTAGGAGGCATTATGGCTCCCCCCCAGCTTCGTCTTCTTCGACAATATTCTGCCTAAAGTGGTTCGTGTTCTTAAACAAACCGAGCCGACCTGCTCAATTCAAGAATTCAGCCAACCAAGTATTACGCTTAGAGGCTGGCTAGATGAAGGCAAAATTGACGCGACGATTCTCAGCCTATCCCATTGGCCTTATTTCAATCAGATTGTAAATACACACAGCGGCGGTAGACGGCTTAACCAAAAAGGGTATTTGAATATTGGTCGCATGCTGCCGCCTATCTGCCAATGAGAGATTATCGATTTAGCTTACCTCGTAAAGCGGCTATTAAATCGAACCAACAGAATCATTGGTATCAAAAAGACCATAAATTGATGCGTGATGTTCTCAAGCGGATTGAAGATAATGGACCGTTGATGGCGAAAGATTTTGTATCTGAAAGTCATAAAAGTAATGGGTGGGGGGGCAGTAAACCGACCAAACGAGCCTTAGAGACTTTATATATGCAGGGGGGGGATCTGATGATCCCAGAGCGCAGAAGCTTTCATAAGGTATATGACTTAACGGAGCGAGTGCTACCAGATGGCTTAGATACCTCAATGCCGACTGAACAAGAGCATGGGCAGTTTTTGGTGTTAACCTTGGTCAGCCAGGCACCGGTAAGTTTTCCGATAAGAGAAAGCTCTTTCTGACAGGTATTTGCGGTCAGTTTGAATTGCTCTGATTGAGATTGGTAAAGGGTGTTGAGTTGGCGCTCTGTCTCAGAAATATCTGATTCTCGCAGTGTATCGGCATCCAGGGTTAGGGGGCGAAACAATGCTCTTAATTCGTTTTGTTTAATATTGTTAAGGCAGTTAGAAAGTGAAATAGTCAAGGTACGGTTGATTTCACTCACGAACAGATACTTGTTCCTTGCCTGCCAACAGAGAAACCTCCCTGCATTATGTGTTGTACTCGGCCATTCAAACGATAAAAGTAAGATGGCATCGTATTTTCTGAAGTTCTTATAGGGCGATAAGAGAACAAAAAACGGCTAATGATCTGTTTTAAAAGACTGATCATCATCGTCGAATGTATCGGCATACCCCTTTCGGTGGCGGTGTCCAGCCGCGTTCTGAACGAGAATGTTTATCGCTGCGATCCTTTTTCATCTCTTCTGCCATGACTTCCTCTAGGCGAACAAACAGATCACGATAGTTATTGTCGAAGCGTTCGTCTTCGGAATCGTCTTCCCCATGCGGCATATAGCTTGTCGGATTTGCGCTCCTCGACCCGCTTATAAGTGGTTTTTTGTTGTTCCACAAAGAAAGGGTGTAAGCCAAGCGTTTTCATCGCGTGTCCGCCAATTTCCAAGGCCGAGTGATAGGTCTCTGATTCAATGATATCGGCACCGGCCTGTCTTAATAGGTAGCCATGGCCACGGTCGAAGGCGCGAGTAATGACTTTGACTTTTGGATAGGTATGTTTGACGTATTTCACCAGTTCAACGCTGTGTTCGTGATGGTCGATGGCCACCACTAGTGCGGCGGCGTGTTCAATCCCGGCGGTGTGTAGTAAATCAGGGCGTGTTGCATCACCAAAGTAAGCCTTAGTGCCAATTTGACGTACGACATCGACCTGATTGGCTTGGTGGTCAAGTACCACGGTTTTTACTCCGTTAGAGACCAGCAGGCGATTGACTATCTGACCAAAGCGGCCGATACCTGCGATAATGACGGTACCTTGATCGTCGATCTCATCCGTTTCACGGTCATTGGAGGTTTTTTCAAAGCGCGGCAGAATGACTTTGTCAAACAAGATAAACAGCCCCCGGAGTGAGGAACATCGAAAGCGCCACAACCAAAGATAGGGTTTGTGCCACCTCTGCGGGGATAACGTGGTTTTGCAGTGAGAAACTAAGCAGCACGAAACCGAATTCACCCGCCTGCGCTAGGCTCAATGTAAACAGCCAGCGGTCACTGCCCTTTATTCGAAAGATTAACGCAAGGCTATAGAGCACCAAGCTTTTATCGCCATGGCGCCCAACGTCAGGCCGATGATGATGGCAAAATCATTAAACAGCACCGAGAAGTTGATGCCTGCGCCAACGGTGATAAAGAACAGCCCGAGCAATAACCCTTTGAATGGATCGATGTTGGACTCCAGCTCATGGCGAAATTCGCTGTTCGCCAATACGACGCCGGCCAGGAAAGTACCCAATGCCGGAGACAAACCCACAAGGCTCATTAGCGCGGCAATGCCAATGACCAGCATCAATGCGGTAGCGGTGAAAATTTCTCGTAGGCCTGAGCTTGCAACGAAACGGAACAACGGACGACTGAGATAATGCCCACCGACCACAACCATGATGATGGAGCCTGTGATCACAATGCCGTACGCCCAACCCGGCAAACCTGCGACTAAGCTTAACTCTTCGTGATGTTCTGCTGCTGTGGTCGCTGCTGCCTGAGCTTGCTCGATCAGCTCTGGTAGTGCCAATAGCGGAATAAATGCCAGCATTGGGATCACGGCAATATCTTGGAACAGCAGTACCGAAAAGGCGTTTTGGCCACCTTCGGTTTTGCTCAAGCCTTTCTCATTGAAGGTTTGCAGCACAATAGCGGTGGAAGAGAGCGCAAAAATGAGGCCGATCGTGAGTGCAACGGTCCAAGGTTGCTCAAAGAACAAGGCAATTCCCATGACTGCCGCAGCGGTTCCGCCAACCTGCAGCCCACCAAGCCCCATCAGGCGATTACGCATCGCCCACAGCATTTTGGGCTCCAATTCGAGGCCGACAAGAAACAGCATCATTACCACACCAAATTCAGCAAAGTGCTGAATGGTGGTGGTTTCTTCTCCCACTAAACCAATAACAGGCCCAATGACGACGCCCGCGATGAGATAGCCTAATACTGAGCCTAAGCCGAGGCGTTTGGCCACTGGCACTGCGATAACGGCGGCGACAAGGTAGATGAACGCCTGTAAAAAGATACTGGTCATTTTGCCTCCACCTTTTGGGCTGGATTGGTATCCAAATAGTGATTGAGTTTTTCAGCAGATGCTGCAAGGTCTAGATCAACCTTTTCAGCTACGAGTCGTCGTAAGAGGTCACGCCAAGACTCAAGGTGTCCATCAATACGCTTTTCTTCAAGAGCGGTACGAGAGCCAAACAGCGTAAAAGGAGGGAGGTAGCACATTCCAGTCAGGCTCGCCATTTGTTCGAGAGGATAAAGCAACTGGCGAATGGTGAAATGGTTGTAGCCATTTGCATGGTAGGCTTCGGCTTTAGCTCCAGCCGTTAGTGAGCAGAAAAAGGCTTTGCCTGCCAAAGCATCACCATCGGGGGCCATACGCAAAGCTGTATTCCAGCACTAAGTCTTGCCACTCTTTCAAGATGGCAGGTGTGGAATACCAATACAGGGGGGAAACTGGAATATGATCACGTCATGATCGACTAAACGCTGTTGTTCGCGGTCAATGTTGATATTGAAAGTGGGGGGGTATTCAGCATACAGGTCGACGGTCGTGACACCGTTAATTTGCTTGGCCGATTCAAATAAAAGCTGGTTGACCTCAGAACGATGCTGAGAAGGATGTGCAAAAAGCACCAATACCTTTTGGCTCATAGTGTTCCTTACTATAAATCTAAATTCGGTCGCAAGTTGTTTGGGCTTTGCCTCATCTTACTTCTTGCTTTGCGGCTTGCAACCATTATAGAAGATAGTGGTATTCTCTTTACGTGACTCACCTTCCATCGCATGTGGATGGTCGAATTGGGAGTGGATGAATTTGTCTCTGGCGGTGACTGGGCTGTTGATCTGGCTAGCGGCTGATTAGATTGCCGCGCTGGCTAATTAGCAGCGCGACATGTTGGTTATTTTTAGCCTTTAATTTATAGGCTAATTACCTGATCCTGACCGTGGTAGATAGCAATGAGATCGTGCATGGTGCCGATTCGGCCAACAGCCAGCTTATCTTTGATTTCGAAGAAATCAAGGCAGGTGCCGCAAACAATGATGTCTGTTCCTTTTTCTTGCAATTTACGTAGAGCGTCGACTGTGTCTGCCTGTTCAACACAGAGTTTGGCGCCTGTATTAACAAAAAAGATAGAGGCAGGAACCTGTTCATAATCGGAACTGACATTGAAAAAAGCATTCATCAGCTTTTGGCCGATCACCTCATTGCCTTGGCCAAGGGTATCGTTGCCGACGACATAGGACTTTTGTGTCATTATCTGCTTGCGACTGATGTTGGCAATAATAGTTTGCCCTTCAGGTGTTTGCAGGACTTCTTCAACGGCGACACCTTTATTGCCTAGGTAGTTGATTAGCGCTGAGGTGCTATCTTGCTCTGAGCTTAGAATTTCAACTGTCTTAAGGCTTTGATCTTCTAGTGCCTTTTCTAACTGAGTAAGTGCTTGTTGTTGTGAGATACCGCGAACATCAATCTTGTTTTTCATAATGTTTTACTCCATCGATAAGTTGTCTCGTATAGAATTGGGTGTATTCCACGTTTAATTGTTCAAGTTGACTCGCCATATCCGGCCAGCCACAATTTTCTAGGGCAATACAAAAACCGCATTGTGAGCTGATAGCTCTTGGAGAGGTGATCAGTTTTGGTATTAACGCTGCCTTTTTCAGTTTGCTTTCTGCTTTTAATGCTGATGACTTGAGTTGAAGGTAATAATGTAATCTATTGAGGTAGAGGTTGAATCTGTCATGGCGTATTCTCTACTGCAGTTTTTTGGTCGCAATTTGCTGACCAATAATAGCGGCCCCCTAACGATCCAGTAAGTTGCGGGTTGCTGGGTATTTCAACCGATGGATCGCCGACCTGGACTCGAATTGCTTCAAGTACTCCTGGGTTTTGTGCGACACCACCGGTAAACACGATAGGTTCAGCGAACCCTAGCTTACGTCCCAGTGATACAACGCGCTTGGCCACTGAGCGAAATACCCCCCGCGCAGAATCACTTCTGGGGGGGGCACTCCTTTGTGTAGCAAACCAATCACTTCTGATTCTGCGAAGACGGCACACATGGATGAGACCTCGCAAATTTCATCGCAGGACAAGGCGGCAGTGCCGGTTTCTTCCAGTGACATGTTCAGGGTGTGGGCAACCATTTCAATAAATTTGCCGGTTCCGGCAGCACAGCGATCATTCATCACAAAGTCGGCGACTTTTCCCTCGGCTGAAACCTGAACAACTTTGGAATCTTGGCCGCCAATATCTATGATGGTTCTAACTTGTGGGCACAAGAAGGCAACGCCCGCTGTATGGCAGATGATTTCAGAAGAGACCTTATCAGCCAGTTCGAAGTAGTTTCTGCCATAGCCCGTGGCTACTGTCATTGCGATATCTGATTGAGTGCAGTGGTTTGCTGCGAGCATTTCCAGATACAGACGCTCTGCATTGTCCCTCGGTGCTGCACCACTTAAGGTGGTAGCAGAATCGATAATATTCTGACCATCAAATATGACCACCTTTATGGTCCGAGATCCGATATCGACACCACATGTGATCATTGAGCTAGCTCCAGTAGCGTTTGTACCCGAACTTTTAACTGTTCTCGATCTGAGCTGGAATAATCGGTTTCCACTTTCAGATAAGCGAGGCCTAGTTCATTTCGGACGAATTCGTTGATCAAGACAGATTCAACGTTATAGGTATGGCAAGCTTGCCAAACCAGATCGATAACGGCATCGGCTTGGTAATCCCGTGCCAGTTTTCGTAATAAATCTTCTCTTCCTTTATTTGGGGTCATGCAGGAGCAGGGAATATTAAAGTGTTTACGGGCAATGGCTTCAAGGGGATCACCTTGTTCTGATACCTCTTCATACACCCCCTTTAATACCGGAGCAGGCTTCCTGAACCACGACCACGCCGCCACATTCTTCGATGATCTCAATGAGTTTTTCTGTGCCATGACCGGTAGGGGCAGCCTGTGAGCAGAACACGAGGAGCATCGGCAGGTGCAGCCTGATAGCCTTGGGTCAGTCTATTTTCTGCCATGTCTAAAAAGCTTTTCATCTGCTCATGATGCTTAGAAAATCCGGCAACACGGTATCGGGTCTGAGCTATCTCATAACCTGACACTATGGCGGGGTTTATGCTGACCGAGCTCTTGAATTGCGAGGATCAGGCGACGCTCTTCATTCATCGACTTAATGGCTGCTCGTAATTTCTGTTCTGTGATGTCGACTTGGAAAGTCTGCTCCAGTTTTTGTTTTAGCTCTTCAACTTCAGCCAGCCAGTGCTTGAATGCTCGCTCTTTGTCTGATTTTTGGGTCAGCTCAAGTACGTGCATGTTTTTGTCACGAGACAAAATTTCATACATTTTTTTCTTGCCATCACAGGTTGTTTCGGCAACTAACAAGTCAGAATCATTGAGTAGCGGACAACCTCCGGTTAGTGCATAGCCAAAGGAGGATTTGATTAGCGGACATAAGTTAGAAGGAAGCAGGGCTTCAGCATGGCTGATGGTATTTTGACTGGTGCCGCAAAGACAAATGGGAGTGGCTCCCGCCGCCATAATCAGATCTCTGGGAGTGAATTCGCAGTAAAAACCGACGATACCCCCCCGGCCTGCATCTTTTTGCTCAGAGACATAGCGTATTTCATCTGAAATTGCGCTTTTAAAATAGTCTAATGGTGATGGTGCTTGTTTTTCTGGCGTGAAGCCGCCTTTGCTCGTATCTAACATAGCATCCCTTTGCATCTTAATGTGTTGTTATCTGATAGCGGAAACCAGGCATAGGCTATTGCTTAAACCTGTCGCCGATAAGCTGTACTTGATTAGTGGGTATCTGAGGCCAGCTGTCTAATTGCAGCAATAACCTGTTCTATTTGTTCTGAAGTGGTAAAAGCACCGACGCTTAGCCGTATGGTGCCGCTTGGGAAGGTACCCAAGGTTTTATGTGCGGCTGGCGCGCAATGCAAGCCTGTCCGGCAGTAGATGCCGTACTCATAGGCCAGCTGTTCATCAACTTCGCCGTTATCTTTGTTGTTAATAACAAAGGAAACGACACCGACACGTGGCTGTGTGTCATCTGGGCCATATAGAATAACTCCGGGGAATTTCTCGTAGGCCTTTTAGTAATTGCCTGGTCAGTTTCTGTTCGTGTAGGGATACAGATTCAACAGATTTTTCCTGTAACCAACGTACTCCTGCGTTTAGGCCTGCAATCCCCGGTAAGTTTGGAGTGCCGCTTTCCAGAGCATCAGGTAAAAAATCGGGTTGAAATTCGAGTTCAGAGTTACTACCTGTGCCACCTGTGATCAATGGTGTGATGGCAGTGTCATGTAGCCGATGACCAATGATTAAGCCGCCGATCCCCCATAGGCCCCAATAGGCCCTTGTGTCCGGTAAATGCCAACAAGTCGATACAGGCGCTTTCCATATCGATGGGAACAACTCCTGCGGTCTGTGCTGTATCAACCAGAAATAAGCATTGCTGCTGACGACAAAGCCGACCAATATCATCGATAGGTTGAATGGTGCCAAAGGTGTTGGATGCGTGATTGATGGCAACCAACGTGGTTTTTGGTGTAATTGCTGCAGCAATATCTGCAACGTTGATAAGGCCTGTTTCTGGGCAGCAAGGGATAACGGTAACAATAATACCGTCTTGTTCTAACTGGCGTAGTGGTCGCATCATGGCGTTGTGTTCCATGCTGCTGACTAATACTTGATCATCCGGGCGTAGCAGGCCTTTTAATGCCAAGTTAAGAGACTCGGTAATATTGCCGGTAAATACCACTTGTGCATTTTCATCAGCGCTGAAAAAGTCGATTAGTCTTTCTCTGGCTTCAAAGGTCAGGCGGCTAGCATCATTGGCCAATGGATGGCTGGCACGGCCTGGGTTGGCACAACCCTGGCTAATATAATGAGTCATCGCCTCAACAACCTGGGCAGGCTTGGGGTTACTGGTAGCCGCGTGATCAAGGTAAATCATGATTACAATATCTCTTAATACCAGGCTGTTAAATCGCCACATTTGTGGGATGCAGCCTAAAACACCTAACAGCCGGACTATGACGGCAGGAAGTGCTACTCCTTAAGAGGTAGCGGTGCATATATTAGTATTAATGAAAATAATTACAGTGAAATGGATCGCATATGCGGGATCGTTGCAAATCAGCCTTGTGATAAGCAGAATAACAAGCGCGTAGTAATGATTGCTGACACAGAAGTCTGTTTAAGATCATTCTGTGTCAGCCAAGGAATGGCACAAGTTTGAGCTTTAAAATGAGTGGATTCGTCTAGCTTTGGCTTGGTGTTATTTCACCGCTTGAGCTTGGGTTGCTAGGATCACCGCTCCACTCGAACCAACCGCCGTCGAAGACGCTGACATTCTCCCAACCCATGACGTAGGCATAGAAGAAGGTTTCCGAAGCGCGCCATCCTGTGCCGCAATAGAAGGAGACTTTTTGTGACTCGGTAATTCCCCCAGTCTCTCCAGAAAGCTTCGATGATATCGGCGCTGATCATAGTGTCGTCCGGGTTACGGAAGTCTTCAAGGTGATAGGCATCCGAACCAGCGTGGCCCCATTTAGAACCGGTAATACGTCCTTTGGGTTTGATGTATTTATAGCCACTGGTATTGCCGATATATTCTTCCCAGCTGCGAATACTAACCAGAGACTGATGCTCTGGATCATCCAGTATTGATTTGGCTTCCGGCACATCAATGATCAGCTCCGGACGCGATGGGATCGGACGGCCAAAATCGATATGTTTACCCGCTTTGTTAAGCATTGGCTCGGTAATATAACCTGCGTTTACCCATGACTTCCAGCCGCCGTTGAGCAAGCGCACGTCATCGACACCAGCATACATCAGGATGTTGGCGGCACGGGCTGCCGCTGTATTGTCACGACCGTACAATACAACGGTCGTATCAAATCGGATGCCGAGCTGCTTGATGGTTTCTGCAAGTTTTTGATCGTCGACTCGGTTCCACCAAGGCTCCGACTCAATCTTGTTGGTATTGAGATACAGTGCGCCCGGGGATATGGGAAGCAAGATACTTGGTTGGTGGCCCCCAGGCAACTTCAACTACCTTGAAGCCTTTTTCCGGTGCATACAGAGCCTGTTCACCATCGATGATCTGTTTTAGCCACTGCGGTGTAACAAGCTGCTCGAATCTAGCCAATCGTTCAAGTTGGCCGGAATAGTCGCTGATACTCTGCGAGACGGTTGTAATATTGTTGATGCCGATACTATCAAGCTGTTTGCTAAGGACAGTGGCTTTCTCTGGGGCGCAGTAGAGGTAGGTTGGCTTGGTTAATTCCACCCCCCCTTGCTTTGTAATAGGTGCTCGAGGTGCGGTGGACGAAGCGTACTTAACCAGTCTGAGTCAAAGTTGATAGCACCAGGGAAATGTCCGCCTCGGGTTTGTGAGGCTTCAGGCCATCCGTTGTAGTTGTTGCTGGAACGACAGTCGATCACCTGGATATCGCTAGCAGGTAGCTTGGCGAGCTCATCAAAAGTGGTTGCCATTAGCGGGGGGGTACTTATAAGGATAGAGAGAGGTACGAGTAACCGTCTGACAGAAAACATGTTAGTGACCCAGTAGTGAAGTTAGGATGGCATTATATAGTGCATCCTGGTTCATAATTTATATAAGATCACAGACCTATGCAGATGTGCGAGGTTTTCGGCTTTTGTTGCCAGTGCCTGTTGGCTTATTTTTTTGTGGCTTTCTGCCTGAGGCTTGTTGTCATTGCTGGCGCTGTTTGTCCGGCGAGACTGCGGCTTTTTGGATGCAGTGCGGTGTCCGCTTGCACTGTCGCCTGAACGCTGGCCATCTTTGTGTTCAATTCTTGGTTTTTTCGGTTTCTTGGGGCTTTTTGGCTTTTAGCGGGGCGCAGTGGTTGTGACTCCGCTAGTTTGATGGCCGGTGTAAAGCCAAATACTTCCTCGCGTGGCAGAATTTGTTGCGTCAGGCGCTCAATGGCTGTCAGCTCTTTGTACTCATCGGCACAGACCAGAGAGATCGCCTGTCCTTCCGCACCTGCACGGCCGGTACGGCCAATACGGTGAACATAATCTTCGGCAATATTCGGTAGGTCGAAATTTACAACCTGAGGCAGCTGGTCGATATCGATACCACGGGCCGCAATATCGGTCGCAACCAAAATTCGGACTTCACCGCTCTTGAAATTGGCGAGTGCTTGGTACGCGCACCTTGGCTCTTGTTACCGTGAATTGCTGCTGACTTGATGTTACGTTCTTCAAGGAAAGCAGTAAGACGGTTGGCGCCATGTTTGGTTCTGGTAAAGACAAGTGCCTGCTTCCATTTTTTTCTTGGATCAGTTTGGCCAGTACCGCCGGTTTCTTCTTCTTGTCAACCGGATGAATCCATTGTTTTACGGTCGGTGCTGCTGCATTTCGCGGGGTAACAGAAATTTCTACCGGATCGTTCACCAGACCTTTTGCCAACTGACGAATTTCATCAGAGAATGTGGCGGAAAACAGGAGGTTCTGGCGGTTTTTTGGCAATACAGCAAGATCTTGCGAATATCGCGAATAAAGCCCATATCCAGCATGCGGTCAGCTTCATCAAGTACCAGTACTTCAAGCTGGTCGAACTTAATTGCTTTCTGGTTATAGAGATCCAGCAAACGGCCCGGAGTGGCAACCAGTACATCGGCACCTTGACGCATGCGCATCATCTGAGGGTTGATTTTTACGCCACCAAACACAACAGCCGAGCTAAGCGGGAGTCGCTTGGAATACGTTGCGACGTTTACGCCAACTTGCGCGGCAAGCTCGCGGGTCGGGGTAAGGATCAGAGCACGCACCTGATTGGCTCGGACTTTGGGACCTTTCGACAAACGCTCCAAAATAGGTAGGGTAAAACCTGCGGTTTTGCCTGTTCCTGTTTGCGCAGCCGCCATGACATCCTTGCCTTCGAGCACGGCAGGGATTGCCTGAGCTTGAATTGGCGAAGGTTTTTCATAGCCTTGATTAGCGACAGCTTCAAGGATCGGGGGGGTACATAGGCCCAGAGAGGCAAAACTCATAAGATAGTCTCAGTCAAAATTATATAAATACCAATAGTGGTTAGAAGACACCTACAATCAAGCGCTTGGTCTCAGAGCAGTTTACTTTTCGTTAACTTGCGGAGAGGTTAGATACTTATCTCGATTGGTATTGCGTGACCGGCCTCACAGAGGCAGGAAGCCGGCTAGCTTACAGCAGCTTAGGATAAAGTGCTAATAATTTGGACGACGAGACCCGCGAAGGTTGCGCGGAATAAGCATGGTTTGCCTATTCGGTTGTCGCTATTAAGCTTTCAAAACGTTCGTTACCTAGCAATGATTCGAAGTCTTGCTCATCTCGGGGCCAGTTCTTTGAGCGAGGCACTGCCAAGGATTGCTTGTTCTAAATCAGAGATGGCCTGCTCTTCGGCACCCAGGCAGGCATAGGCGCAAGCACGTTGGTACAAGGCATGGGCATTGGAGGTATCCACTTCCAGTACCCGGTTACAGATACTCAGAGCCCAGTGGAATTCGCGAATTTCCATCGCGGCATCGGCTTTATGAGTCAATGCCTCAAGATCCCCCGGGGCGGATTTTCAGGATTTCATCGTATATTTCCATTTTTTGTTCGGGGGGGGTCTGTGAGCCTTGGGCTCTTAGCCAGAGATTGTGGACCTCGTTGATGATCTCAATCTCCTTGTTATTTTGGGCAATGATCCGTGTTTTTCGTTTCAGGTCGCGCTCGAGTAGCTGGAATTTTTTTCTCGTATTGTTCCGCGATATCCCGTAACTGTTGGTCGGCCATTTGTTTGGTATTTTCTTTGATTTCTTTCAGTGACTGCCAGCCAACCAGTGCGAATAACGAAGCCGCACCCGCGATAAGGTAGAAAAAATAAGTCACAGTGACATTGGCATAGTTCATTGATTTATCGGCGACACTCAATTCACGGTCGGTGATTTCAATTGTAAGCCTACGCTCAAGATCTTGTTGGTCTGTGCGCAGAGATTTGAGTTCGTCCAGGACATAGCGTTCCATTAGTGGTTTGTCATAAAGACTCTCTTGCGAGTACTTCTCCTGCCCCCATGCAGGAAACGACAGTAAAGTCACAACAAGAGCAGATAACAGCCATTGGTACATATCTAGGTCCTATATCATTTGGTTGACGAATTACTAGCTGACTATATACCGAACAAGCCGAACAGATAAAGCGGGGAAACTTAGAGATTTGAGGTAACTGGGTATCGTTGTTTGATTGTTGGAAAAGAATTGCCATCGCTTACACTTATGGCTCTGGCAACTCTTTATTATGGGGAGGGAAGTAGGGAACTAATGCTGGTGGCATTCCGATAGTTCAAAACCACCGCTTTGCTGAACCGATGCAAGCATTGCCAGGCGCTTTGCTTCTTGTTCTTTCGCAGCAAAAGATGGGGGGGCCGGCGCATCATCAGAAATTTCACTATCTGGTCGGTTAGAAAAGACATGTGCCTTATTAAAAATAAGCATGTAGTTATACCCTCGAACTAAATACAATTGGTTGATTAGCAACATCCTGTCGTTTGGTGGTTAAAAAATCATCATCCTTGTTGTTATTTGTTAGGGATGAGTAAACAGGCGTAGATCACATTAATCCCAAGGTTGTAGGCGTAGAAACGGCTATTTTTTTGGCTATATTCCCTTTTAGTTGTTGCTGCATTTAAAGTCGACAGCAACTGGAGGGGGATCACCATGCACTAAGCTCATTAATAGCCTGTCGACTTAGCTTGAAAAACTGCTTCAAGGAACTGACTCAAGTTCTCAGATCATTCGCAATTTAGAATAAAGAATAATAGATACCCCCCCGAAATGTTCCCACTGTCATAGCTCTCTTGTTGGATGTTACGGCAAGGTAGACAATATGCAGCTATGTTGTTGTAAAAACTGTTTGAAAACATTTATTGCATAGACTGGAACACCATTGGCTTGACTCTATTAAAAAGATTAATGGGGACACTATATAAATTTATGCTTGAAAGCAAAGTATTGTGTGCTAGCTGTTAGCTTTCAAGCGTGAGGCATTATAGAAGCTGGTGAAATTCTCTTTCCTTATTCGAAACCAAGTAAGTGAGGGATGAGGAATATTACCGACTGATCAACGGTACACATAGATAGGCGATAATGCGTTTGAAGACGCTATCTTAGATAGCCTTATGCACCGTGCTCACAGGCTACAGTTGAGAAGATAATCGATAAGATTAAACAGGGGAATGTTGACGGAAGATGAACACTTAAGCCAAAAATGACTCTTGATGCTGCGTTGAAAAATCAAGTGTTCACGTTTAGTGGGAATAGGTTTCAACTCTCCGGAATACGCAAGTAATGAGATAAATGACCTATTGGTAATGGCGTTGATTACATTGAAATAGTTGTCTTGATTTCAATTCACAATATTTAACATAATCGCTGTTTTTACAACAAGAGCCCGTTGGCCATAGCATATCAAACAACCCTTTTGAAAATTCATTTGATTCTTAGTCATTATTTCATCCCCCCCATGAAGTTACTAACAACAGTGATAGTCCATGGGGTGAGTATTGAGGATAATCAAGTTTTTTATGTTATGTACAAAAAAGTATTGATCAATGTCACGTTTATAGTACTATTGTGAATATACCGTCCCGGTTGGAACTGTTTTTTCTGAAATTATTTTGTATGGGAGTGTTAAGTATGAAGCAACATATTCTGAAAGTATCGGTAATTGCGCTGCTAGTAAGCAATGCAGCCCCTGTTTTTTTCTTCGGGTACACAAACAATGAAATTTAAAGCAAGCGTAGATCCTGTGTGCGGGGTGAACGTTGATGGTGCTTTAGAAAAGGAACTCACATTTAAGGATACCTCGCATAATGATGATGCCAATTATGTAAAATTGAACGTGATTAATAATCAAGGGAATAGTTCAAGTTTGGAGCTATCAACTGTTGCAACTAAGCCTTTGAAGCGCGTGGACGGTACGGCTTTCAGTGTGAAGGATAGCTTAAAAATTATAACGCAAGTTGATGGCGCTTCGAGCCCGATTTCACTAAATGCAGGAACAGTATCGGTACCAACTGTGGTGAACACTGCAGTTGTTGATTTAAGCAAAGCGTTTTATGTGGGTTTAGGAGCTTTAGAAATATCGTCAACCGAGGTAAAAGCAGATGATTATGAATACACAGTTACAGCGACACTTACTTGTCGTTAGCTTTTATTTTGTGTCTTTATTCTCATATGGGAGTACTTCATTAAGTTCAAATGCGAGTGATTGCCAATTTATAAAGGAAAATGGCGTTAGTGTTGTAAAATATTGCTATAAAAATCCTAATATAGTAATGGTGCGAGATGCCATGCCTTCTGCAGCCGTCATGAGAAATGCTGGGGGGGTATGTTTTTTTTGAATATTTAGGAGAGGAAGATTATAACATTAAAATCAAAGTGACTGAAAATAGTCGAGGAAAATATAATTATTACCATTATAGTTTAGACCCTTCATTAGGAATACAGACTCCGACGAGAATTGTTGGAGGGGGGGGAATATAGTCTAAAATTCAAAAAACGGGGCGGAAAGAAATCAAACCAAACGAAAATAATAATGTTTATTGCAGGCCCATCTACATCTAAACCTCAACTTCAACCTCAAAGACATAATTTAGTGTTTGATATAAAAGGTGAGCGTTTTAATATGACTTTTGATAGTGGGGTACGACATTACTCATATTGTGCTTTGACTGTTGTTGACAGTGTTGGAGGGATAGCGTTTGATGATAAATCAACCATGGATTCTGCGTCATTATTATATCAAACGATTGGTTCTAGTAATGTAACATTCTCATATAAGAGAATAAGGCTTAGAAGTAATGGGGGGTAATTAAAAAGAGTGTTAAACGATCATACTTAAGAGAATTGAATAATAAATTCTCTGAAATATTTTATGTAAATAAGCCAGGTTCGTTTGTGGTGAATAGTTCAGGTTTAATGAAAAGACAAAAAAACGATAAGTTTAAAATTAGTGGTTATGGTACGATTTCCATTATTCCTTTTTTTAACGTAAAAGAAGGTGAACTATTATCTGGAAGATATAAAATAGAGGTTACAGCAACATGCGGTCGATGATATTTAACTTTGCACTGGTCACATTATTCATGTTTTCAGCCTGTAGCAATGCACATTATCAATCTCCAATAGAAATAAGAGAAATAAGTTTAAATGGAAGTCAGCTTGTAACGATAAAAATTGGTAATGATTCAAATGAAACAAGGTTTTTTTGATATTGAGTTAAATGGGGGGGGAATAATTAGTACCAATATGAAGGTTGGGGCTAATAAAAATAGGTCTTTTTCTACCTTTATTGAAGGGGGGGTTGAACCATCAGTGGTGAGTAAAAACTTATTATGCTCAATATCGAAGCCAGCTAGTGGTTCATATTTGAGGACGAGGATTTGTACGGATGTATTGATTTTATATCCAAAAGAAAAGATAAAAGCCTTGATTGAGAATGAATGATGTATCAAAGAATATTATTAATCAGTGTTTTGATTGCCATTTTTTATGTTAAATATGTTAATGCGGAATCTCTAAGTATTCCTAATGCAACAATACCATCTGGTTATGACAGAATCACAACTAGTGATGGTACAACATGCGAGTCCAGTATTGCATCAGATATGTATGTTCAAACCGGTTTAATGGGGGTAAAAGTAAATAAAGATTATTCAAACGGCTCTAGTATGTATGACTCAAAAAATCTTGAAGGCAAAGATAATTTTGGTATATATGCTCAAGTTGTCATTCCAATAGGTAAGAAGAGAAAGCGTATTGATTGCAATCGGTTATACGAATTAGAAATACGAAATTTAAAAGCACAATTATTAAAGATGAAATTAGAGTCTATGTCAAAAAATCTTTGGGATGAATGATAGTAAGGGGTTTTTATGATTAACGTGATACTTAAAAATAATGGTTGTTATGAAATGTGTAATGACAATACAGAGGGGGGTTTTATAGATGTGAAATTT
>LLEM01000016.1_pt1 | contig 38216 bp, 54 predicted proteins | sample 595841 | NCBI WGS metagenome assembly LLEM01 (sample SAMN02919313, study PRJNA255460) | bioreactor metagenome | biome: chemostat; feature: culture 2012_10.2; material: sediment; isolation source: day64 10degC chemostat 2012 inoculated with Wadden Sea sediment taken from... | place: Germany: Bremen ...
AGCGCTATGCAAGGCATCGTGATGCTGCAGGAGAAAATCAAACAAGGCCGAGTCTTGCGACGGTTTGACCCGGAAACAGGCCAGGGTATTACGGACCAGGCTGATCTCTTGCATAAAACAGATCTATTACAGAAGGGGCCTAAATCATCATGAGCAGTACGCTTGATTTGAGTGATATCGCCGTTGACGGAATAACGCTCGATACCCGCTGCCATGACATGCCAACACTGGTGGTGCCGCCAGAAAAACTCTTTGCTTTGTGCGAACAGCTAAAACAGGCCTCAAAATACAAGTTCAACTTTCTTTCTGACATCGGAGGCGTCGACTTCCTCACCCGAACGCCACGCTTCGAGGTGGTCTATCACCTCTTTTCGATCGAACTCAATCATCGCCTTCGGCTCAAATGTCCACTTGTCGAAGGTGCATCTATCCCCTTCGGTATGCCGTATCTGGAGCTGCGCCGACTGGCATGAACGTGAAGCCTTCGACATGTTCGGTATCGTATTTTCCGATCACCCCAAACCTGAAACGAATATACATGGCCGATGATTTTAAAGGGTTTCCGCTTCGAAAAGACTTTCCCGTCCGCGGATACCGAGACGATTTAAATCCCTTTGGTGAACCACCTCCGGAAGGAGACGAAAGTTGACTGCAGTAACCCAACTTAATGCCGACGACGGCCTCACCAAGGATCTGTTGCTGAATCTCGGACCGCAACATCCAAGCACCCACGGCGTACTTCGGATCTTGCTGGAGATGGAAGGTGAACGCATCATAAAAGCCGATCCCATCATCGGGTATCTTCATCGTGCTTTTGAAAAAATGGCGGAAGCCTCCACCTATACCCAAACCATCCCGCTTACCGACAGGCTTGACTACCTCTGCCAGGCATCCAATAACCTCGGCTTTGTCAGGGCCGTCGAGCACCTGCTAGGCATTAAAGTACCTGAGCGCGCCCAATACATTAGGGTATTGATGGCGGAATTATCGCGTATCTCCGGTCACCTGCTGATCACCGGTGCACTGCCGATGGATCTGGGTGCAATGACAGCATTGCTATACACCATGCGCGAGCGTGAAATGGTGATGGATCTTATGGAGATGGTCTCCGGCAGCCGAATGATGAGCAGCTATTGCCGGATAGGTGGCGTTCGGGAAGATCTGCCGGAAGGCTTTACCGAGAGAACCGCGGAGTTTTGCCAGATTTTCAGCAAGCGTATCAGCGACTACGAGCAATTGCTTAGCAACAACAGGATGTTTGCAAAACGCACCAAAGGGATTGGCATTATTAGCGCCGAAGACGCCATCGACTGGGGGTTAAGCGGCCCCCCCTGTTTGCGGGCCTCGGGCGTCGACTGGGATATCCGGCGGGACAAGCCCTATGAAATTTACGACAAGCTAGATTTTGACGTTATTGTCAGCCACAACGGTGATTGCTATGACCGTTGGTGGTGCCGGATGGAAGAAATGAAGCAAAGCCTGAGTATGGTCGAGCAATGTCTGAAGCAGATGCCGGAAGGCCGATTTCAGGTCGACGCACCGGAAATCGCGTTCCCGAGCGACAAGGCCGAAGTCAAAAAATCCATGGAAGCCCTGATCCATCAATTTAAACTGGCAGCCCACGGTATCGACGTCCCCCCCAAGGGAGAGTGGTATGAAGCCATCGAAGCCCCCCCCAAAGGCGAGCTGGGATACTACATTATCAGTGACGGTAGCGAAAAGCCGGTTCGAGTCAAGGTCAGAGCACCATCCTTTGTTAACCTTCAGGCAATGCAGCCAATGTGCAAAAACTGCTATCTGGCCGACCTGATTGCCATCGTGGGCAGCCTTGATCCTGTCATGGCCGAGGTAGACAAGTAAAGAATAGACATACCCCCGGGAGTGCTGAAATGAACAGAGAGCACCAGAACACAGAGTGTACAAACAAAGAGCTCTTGGACAAAGATCAATTCAAGCATGAAATTGAAGAAATCTGCCGCATCTATCCCATGCGCCGCTCAGCACTGATGCCAGCACTGCATTTGGCTCAGCAGCAATATGGCTACCTGAGCGTTCAAGCTATGCAAGAAGTGGCTAATATTCTCGAACTCCCCCCCGGTTCAGGTCTATGAAGTCGCCAGCTTTTACAGTCTCTATCACACCCGCCCGATTGGCAGTTGTCACTTGCAACTCTGTACCAATATCTCCTGCATGCTGGCCAATGCCGAGAAGCTATTAGCTTTGATAAAACAGACATTAGCGATCGAGCAGGAGCAAACAACCCATGACGGTCGGTTTACGCTCTCTGCCGTAGAGTGTCTGGGCGCCTGCGACAAGGCCCCCGTCCTACAAATTAACAATGAACCCTATATTGAGCATCTAACCGAACTTCAGCTTCGGAAGTTGCTAGGCCAGTTGATTGAACAAACCAGCCCGCCAGCGGAATGGCACCCACCCGAGACTGATAAGGTCATAAAGGTGCGTAATGTTTGAGCCTGTGCTACTAAAAAATGCCACGCTTGGCAACGCATGGCTGCTTGATGCCTATCAGGCCAATGGTGGTTATGATGCCTTGCGTCAGGTACTGCGCAGCTACAAGCCATCAGATGTTATCGGTCAGGTTAAGGCCTCCAACTTACGCGGTCGCGGCGGTGCCGGCTTCCCGACCGGATTGAAATGGTCATTCATTCCGGTCGATAGTCCCAGCAAGCGTTACCTGTGCTGCAATGCCGATGAAGGTGAACCTGGCACCTTCAAAGATAAATTTCTGATGGAGCAGGATCCTCACCAACTGCTTGAAGGAATGGCGATCGCCGCTTATGCGATCGGGGGCTCACAAGGCCTATATCTACCTCCGGTATGAATTTAGCCTCGCGCTGGAACGGCTCCAGCAAGCGATAGACTCAGCCAAATCCCATGGATTATTGGGGAAAGACATTCTCGCTCTGGCTTTGAGCTGGAAATTTACATCCACCGTAACGCCGGTGCCTATATCTGTGGCGAAGAAACCGCGCTATTGCAGTCACTCGAAGGCTACCGTGGCGAACCAAGGCTGAAACCGCCTTTTCCGGCAATTAAAGGCTATTGTGCCAGTCCAACTGTAGTCAACAATGTCGAAACCCTCGCCTGTATTCCATCAATCATCACCAAGGGCGCAGAATGGTTTGCGGCTATCGGCCCAGAAAAGAGCCCCCCCGGCCCCCCCAAGTTGTACTGCTTGAGTGGCCAGATCAAAAAACCGGGCTTGTATGAGCTGCCAATGGGGGGTTTCCCTTCGGGAGCTGGTCGAGCATTATGGTGGCGGCTGCCAAGACGGCCGCCAGCTTAAGGCAGTGATCCCAGGCGGCGTATCTGCCCCCATGCTGCCAGCCGATCAAATTGATATCGCAATGGATTTTGACAACCTGGCCGCGGCAGGATCCATGCTGGGATCTGCTGGCGTCATTGTCATGGATGATTCCGCCTCTATCGTAGAGGTGGTTAAACGAACGATGGAATTTTTCAGCCACGAATCGTGCGGCAAATGCTCACCCTGCCGAGAGGGTACATTATGGGCAGTAAAAATCTTACGCCGCTTTGCAGATGGTACGGCTACTTATGATGATCTGGCCCAGCTCCATACCCTTTGTACAGATATCGCCGGCAACTCATTCTGCGCGCTGGCAGACGGTGCAATCATGGCGTTAAGTGCAGGATTGAAACATTTTGAATCGGAGTTTACCGAGCGGATTAATGAACCCAACCCTCATGCTACCCTTAAATTAGGGGGCGACTCTGAGCATGATTAAAGTAACGATCAACGGTATGTGCCACGAGTTCGAGCCAGGATTAACCATTCTGGAGGCAGCGCGGCAACTTGACCTCAACATTCCCACTTTCTGTAACCACCAGCTGCTTAAACCGGTGGCCTCGTGCCGTGTCTGCCTGGTTGAAATCGATGGAATGCCTCGGCTACAACCCTCCTGTGCAACCCTGATCACCGAAGGAATGGTGGTAAACACTGACGGCAACCGAGCGACACAAGCCCGACAATCCACTATCAAACTACTGCTGGCCAACCATCCACTTGACTGCCCGATATGCGACAAGGGGGGCGAGTGTGAGCTTCAAGATACCGTATTGGACCACGGCCCGAGAGTCAGTTACTTCGAGGAAGACAAGCGCGTTTTTAGCGATAACGACCCGGCCCTCAACAAAGTCATCGTTGCCAACTCTAACCGCTGTATCCAGTGCCAGCGCTGTGTTCGGGTCTGTGATGAAGTCGTTGGTGCCAGTGCTATCGGAGTAATTGGGCGCGGGGGCGGATTGTCTCGAGACTGGATTTGACAATAACCTCAATAGCTGTGACCACTGCGGAAACTGTATTGAAGTCTGCCCCCGTCGGCGCGCTAATGAGGGTCGAGTACCGATATAAAGCCAGGCCCTGGGATCTGACAACCACCGATACACTCTGTCCTCACTGCGGTACCGGTTGCCAGATAAGCGCCGAGACAAGAAACAACCAGCTAGTCAGAGTGAAAGCTAAGCCGACCAATGCCGTCAACAAGGAACTGCTTTGCGTTAAAGGCCGTTTTGGTATCGACTTTGTTGACAAAACACCGCGGATAGAACATCCCATGGTACGGAGAAATAACGAGTTGCAACCCGTCACCTGGAATGAGGCAATGGACTACCTAAAGCAGAAACTGGCTCCGCTTGCACATCAAGATGCCAGTGTCATCGGTGTCATCTCCGCCCGCATGACCAATGAAGTGCTGTTCCGATTTCATCAATTGTTCAGCACCACATTTTCCAGCAATCAAATTTACTGTGGCAACGACATATATCGACAGAACTTTTATCAACAGAACCTTCACCCCCAACTACCAGCACGCAGTGAATCGGCTAATTGGTCAGGAGTACACGAACAAACCTGTTTCTGAGCTCTTTAGCAGCGATTGCGTGTTGGTGTTAGGTTGCAATATCGGCGAACAGAACCCTGTTTCTGAATATCTGCTAAGAGGAACATTCAATCGGCAGCCATTTACCCTGTTGCTCGCCTCGGTTCGGCAAAGCCGCTTAGATCTAATGGCCGAGACGTTCTTGCGGTATAGACCGGGGGCAAGAATTGCCACTGCTACAGCAGTTGACTAGGAATATCTCAAATAAGCAACCTGAATCCCCTGAAGAACAAGATTTTGAAGGGCAAGGCTTTGAAGCACAAACAGTTACCAAGCTACAGATCATGTCCGACAATCTCGCTTCTGCCCAAAGCATCAGCTTACTCATAGGCTCAGATCTCCTTATCGGGGCAGATCACGGGGGAAGGTGCCGGGACAGGCGACAGGAGTGATGCCACAGAAGTTGTCAGCAGTCTCGTTCAACTCATCGAAACTCTCAGACAGACAACGCCACACGTGAAACTGCAGTTTCTTTTCCAGCACTGCAATGGGCTTGGCGCACTGGATGTCGCATCGAATTGGCCGGGGCCAACGCAGGCTTTAACACAAGCTATGGCAAAATCTCAGACATCATCCAATATTCTGTATATCGTCGATCAGGAAGTGCCATTCCTTACTGACAGCACAAGCTACATTCAAAAAGAAACAGGCACTCAGCTTTCCCGACCTCAATTAATGATTTATCAAGGCGCGTTTATCAACCCAACAATGCAGCAGGCCGACATTGTACTGCCGGGGGGGTTTAGCTTTGCCGAAACCGATGGTACGTTTACCAATAATGAAGGGCGAGTACAACGAGTACGCCCTTTCTATCCAGCCAAACAAGACACTAAGAACAATAGCGCTAAATATGACAGCGAGATCTTTTCCCTCATCGCCAAATGCCTTGAGAGCCAGTGCCTAGAAGAACAAGGGCAAAATAGTAAATTAGGCCCCCCCTCGGCTCCGCAACGTATCTTCAATGAGCTCAGTAGTCAGCTCCCCGCATACTACGGGCTAAATTGGCAAGCACTGGATAACAACCTTGCCTTCCGTAACACGGTCCCCCGCTCAGCAGGAGCCAGTTGAAAAACAGTCGCCCCAGCTTGAGTCGAAAACAGGCTCAGAAGCTAGCCCGCCGTTTATGCTGCTGGCTGCTACCAGCCTATACCATTCCAAGGATCCGATCGCCCACTCCCCGCAACTTGATGATATTGAGGCTGATGTCTGGATCGAAATCAGCCAGCATGATGCCAGCACACTCAAGGTTGACAGCGATGATCTACTATTGATTCGCTATCAGATCAGCAATACTGACCAGCAGCTCATACTACCGGTACGCATTGTCCGACGGGCGACAGATAGAACTTTGATAGTAAGCGGCGATCTGACCAAAGTACCGAGTTGCCTAACCATGTCGCCATGGCCGATGCATTGCCAAGCCAGCGGTTACACCAGAGCTTACAAAGAGTAACGCATGGAGTTCTTAGTCGTATTCCTCGTCATGCTGGCCAAAGTCATTTTCCTGACCTTGATCTTGTTTATATTGCCTATTCCCCTGACTTGGATGGAGCGTAAGGTAGCTGGTCACATTCAGCAACGGCTGGGGCCGATGCGGACTGGCTGGCATGGGGCTATTGCAGCCGGTAGCCGACGGTATAAAACTGATGACCAAGGAAGATATCATTCCGGATCAGGCTGATCGTCTGCTTTTCAAGCTCGCTCCCCCTGCTTTCGCTGGCTCCGCCGTTCGCCGTATTTGTCGCCATCCCCTTTGGTGAGCCGGTCACCATTTTCGGTACGCAGGTCGACCTCTATCTGTCAGACATGAATGTCGGCCTACTCTATATTCTGGGGGTTGGGGGGCTTGAGATATACGGTGTTATTTTTGGAGCTGGGCATCTAACAACAAATACGCCCTACTAGGCAGTTTCCGCACCTGCGCCCAGCTGATCAGCTATGCCGTTCCAATGGGGTTTGCCGTGATCGGGGTGATCATGTTGGCAGAATCCATGAATCTCAGCCAAATCGTGATCGCTCAGGAAAATGTCTGGAATATCGTTTTACAGCCTATCGGGTTTATCGTGTTCTTCATTGCTGGATTAGCCGAAGCGCAGCGCATCCCCTTCGATTTGGCAGAGGCCGAAGGCGATCTGGTCGCTGGTTACCACACTGAATACAGCGGGATGCGTTTTGCACTCTTCATGACCAGCGAATACGTGGTCATGCTTACTATTTCAGTAATGTGCGTCCTCCTTTTCTTCGGGGGGGGTGGAACGGGATCTGGCTACCCCTGCCTCCCGTCGTATGGTTTATGCTTAAAGTCTTTCTCTTCGTCTATCTGATTATGTGGATCCGGTTTACTTTTCCCCGCTATCGCTACGATCAGCTAATGACAATCGGCTGGAAAGTCTTATTGCCCCCCCTCTCACTACTGAATATCTTGATAACTGGACTGTTTTTCACTTAAGTAACAAACATATCAACTAAACTAAAGGTAACAGGAGCTGGATCCCGGAGCTATCAGAGTGAATATTAAGCACTTGTTTGGTTGGACCCTGTTTACCGACATCAAAGACGGACTACGCCTGACTCTGCGCTATATGCTCTCCAAAGGGGTAACGATGCAATACCCGGATAAAGAGAAATGGGTTACCTACCCCAGGCATAGAGGCCACCCCTACCTTCGCAAAGATAGCCAAGACGAGATCAAATGCGTGGGTTGTGAACTATGCGCCAACATTTGTCCCAGCGAGTGCATCACAGTGATCCCCTATGAAGACAGTAAAGGTAAGCGCCGTCCGAAGGTATTCGAGCTTGATAGCCGTCGCTGCATGTATTGCGGACTTTGTGAAGATGTCTGCCCGGAAGAAGCCATCGCCCTCGGCAGTCACCTAGAATATTCCACCTACGACAGCAATGACATGATACTCAATAAAGAGCAGCTACTTAACCTTCCAGGAAAAAACGAACAAGGCGGTATGGTCGTACCGGCTGAATTAAAACCCGGCGCCCAAGTAGTCGCCAAAACTCAAGACAGTGAACAACAAGACCCGCAACTAGGTCAAACACAAGGCCCACAACAAGGTAAGGACTGGTGGCAAGATATTCGCCGCCATTAGAAAAATAAACCGACTCCCCCGACAATAGCTTCATGCGGAAGCTAAGAAGAATAAGAGGGTACGAATGCCGGGACTAGAGACACTGTTCTTTTTATTATTTGCAATATTGACTGTCATCTTTGCCGTGATGGTCGTTGTAGCCAAAAACCCCGTCCACGCAGCGCTGTCGCTGATGGCCTGTTTCGTTCAGATTGCTGCTTTATATATCCTGTTACGTGCTCCCTTTATTGCCGCCATTCAAATCTTTGTCTACGTCGGCACCATTATGGTGCTATTTGTATTTGTAATGATGATGCTCGATATTCGCAAAGCGACCAGCGAACCCTATCTTCCGACGAAACTCTGGCTCTTGGCATTATTCCCATTGCTGCTTGGTGTTCTGCTACTTGTTGGCTTGAACGTCGGTGACAGCTTCGAATCAATCACCCAAACCAGTCAGATAGAGTTGGAAAATACTACCTCCGAGCTGGGTCATGCCCTGTTTACTGACTATTTGCTGCCGTTTGAAGTGGTATCGGTGATCCTTCTCGTGGCACTTGTCGGCGCCATTCTAATGGCCCAAAAAGGAAAACGATAATGGTGCCGCTATCTTGGTATTTGAGTCTTAGTGCACTGATATTTGTGATCGGCCTATGCGGAGTATTGCTACGTAGAAACATACTCATTGTTCTGATGAGCCTGGAGCTGATGCTAAATGCAGTGATCCTCAATTTCGTTGCGTTCTCATTTTACTTACAAGATTTGAGAGGGCAGATCATGGCTATATTTATTATCGCCATCACCGCAGCAGAAGTGGCCGTCGCGCTGGCAATAGTGATCGCACTGACTCGCAACAGGGCAACCTTGCGGGTTGACGATATTAACTCAATGAAAGGCTGACCAAGGTTCACACTATGGTTTCAGAAATATCAGTCATCCCCCCTGATCACGGTCTTGGTGCCCCCCCTTGCCGCGGCACTGGCCATTATTGCCTGCCACGCTCGTCCCAACGTTAAAAACTACATTTCCATCCTTGCCGCCAGCAGCAACTTTCTGCTGGTGATCTCAATGGCGCCATCTGTATTGCAGGGAAAAGCGATTCACCTGCCTCTTTTTACTGTGCTTCCCGGCATTGAGTTTGGGTTCCGTGTCGATTCTCTGGGCATGATTTTCGCTACTGTTTCATCGCTATTGTGGGTAGCTGCTGCTATCTACTCTATCGGCTATATGCGCAGTCTTAACGAAAAATCCCAAAGCCGGTTTTTCGCCTGCTTCGCCACCAGTCTGGCTGCTGCCGTTGGCGGGGGGGCATTTGCTGCCAATCTTTTCACCTTGGTTATCTTTTACGAGGTGCTAAGTCTGGTCACATACCCATTGGTCTATCACAAGGAAAATTCCAACTCCTGGCTGGGCAGCAAAAAATATCTGGTGTATCTGGTCGGCGCTTCAAAAACCTTTCTGCTCGCCGCACTGGCCCTGACCTTCGCTGCTACTGGCGGCTTAAGCTTTGAGGCTGGAGGCATTTTCAATGATATCAATGCCAGCCCTCTGCTACTCACTGTTATCTACTGCTGCTTCCTCGCCGGATTTGCCAAAGCGGCAATTATGCCATTTCATATCTGGCTACCGTCAGCTATGGTCGCGCCAACTCCAGTCAGTGCTTTATTGCATGCGGTTGCAGTGGTAAAAATGGGGGGGGTATTTTGTATCTTGCGGGTTGTGTTTGATGTCTTCGGTCAGGAAACAATGCATCAGCTGGATTTAGGCATCGCCACGGCCTACCTTGTCTCCTTTACCATCATAATAGCTTCTGTCTACGCCTTAACTCAGGACGATCTCAAGGCTCGGTTGGCCTATTCCACCGTTAGCCAACTCTCTTATATTATTTTGGGTGCTGTTTTGTTAACACCCGCATCGACTCTGGGTGGTTTGGTCCACATCGCCAGTCACGGGGGTGTCGAAGATTACCTTGTTCTTTTGCGCCGGCTCTCTCTACTGCGCAACGAGAAAAACCAAAATAAGTGAGCTGGCCGGCATTGGCAGACAACTGCCCTGGACGATGGCCGCCTTTTTTATTGCCTCTCTTGGGATGATCGGTATTCCGCCCGCATCAGGTTTTATCAGCAAGTGGTATTTGCTCACAGGAGCGATTGAGGCTGACCAGCTAATTTTTCTCTGGGTCTTGCTGATTAGCTCGGTACTGAACGCCGCCTATTTTTTACCGATAAGTTATAAGGCTTTTTTCGAGATGCAACCTGGCCAATCACCTGATACTGGCTGTGTTTCACCCGGCATAAAGGAAATCCCGCTGGTAACTATCCCACTTGTTGCTACCGCTGTACTGTCACTGGTACTTGGATCTACCCGCACTACTTTCTCGCATTGGCGCAGGGGGGGTATTGGGATGATCAAGCGAGCGCTTTGCCTCAAGCTACTTCTGCTCGCTGCCATTGCGGTCGTTATCGCTGATTTTTTTGCGCCTCGTCACCACCTCTATTTTATCTGGGACAGCTTCCCGGCCTGGTCAGCCCTATATGGCTTTATCTCCTGTATTGCCATTATCTTTATCTCCAAGTTTCTGGGTCATCAGTTTGGCCTGATGCGCAAAACCGACTACTACCAGAAAAGCGAGCAGCCTTCTGCGACTACAAATGGGCAAGGAGGGGCTGATGAATAGCTGGTTTCACCCCCCCGGAATCATTTTCTTTATCGCTGCTGCCCTGCTGCCGCTTGTCGGTTTGCTTCCCCCCCTCGGTAAACCGCAGGGGAAAAGAAAAAAAGACAGAGCTCAGAAGATCAGGCAAATCATTCTTATTGCAGCTCCGCTAATTGCCATTTTTTGTACGCTATCTACCATCTTTAGCAATACCATAGCTGCCGGCGACTACTGGCAGTTTGATTTTATCGGTGTCCCCCCCGTCACTCTGGGTTCTGTGGACAAGCTCAGCCTTTTATTTAGCTGTGTGTTCACCCTGATGGCACTCATTGGCGCTGTCTATTCACTCCATGTCAGCAATACCGGCGAGCACAGCGCTGCTTTTATCTATGTCGGCAGTGCCCTTGGCGTCGTCTTTGCTGGTGATTTCCTGTCACTGTTCGTGTTTTGGGAGCTGATGGCCTTTGCCTCTGCCTATCTGATATTTGCCTCTGGCACGGCACAATCCACAGCAGCAGGTCATCGCTATCTGTTGGTGCATATCACTGGCGGGGGGGTTTGCCTGCTGGGTGGAATTTTGCTTCATTACCATGAAAGCGGTTCTATGATGTTTAGCATGATGGAGCAAAGTCACAGTGTCGGTTTTTACCTCATATTGACCGGCTTTATCCTTAATGCCGCCGTACCACCACTCAATGCTTGGCTAACTGACGCCTATCCTGAGGCAACCGTCACTGGTGCCGTGTTTATGTGTGCCTTTACCACCAAGACAGCTATCTATGTGTTATTGAGGGGGTTCCCCCCCGGCACTGAAATCCTGATCTGGCTGGGCACGATCATGGCGGTCTACGGTGTGATCTACGCCGTATTGGAAAATGATTGTCGACGCCTGCTGGCCTACCATATTGTCAGTCAGGTCGGCTACATGGTTGCCGCCGTCGGCATAGGCAGTGAGCTGGCATTTAATGGCGCTGCCGCCCACGCCTTTGCCCATATCCTCTACAAGGGGCTTCTTTTCATGGGGGGGCCGGTGCTGTTATCTATATGACGGGAAAACGCAAGCTCACCGAGTTGGGCGGGCTGTACAAAGTCATGCCCGTGACTCTTTGCCTGTATATGGTTGGCGCGCTATCGATCTCTGCCTTTCCCCCTTTTTAGCGGTTTTGTCAGCAAATCACTGGTCATCGCTGCCGCCGAACAGGATCATCTGGCTATCGTCACCCTGATGCTGTTACTCGCCTCATCCGGTACTTTCCTCCATACCGGGCTAAAACTGCCTTACTATATGTTTTATGGTAAAGACAGCAGCCCTCAAGGCACAGCAGTAAAACGTCAGGAACCGCCGCTCAATATGCTGATAGCAATGACCATGGCCGCCACTGCCTGTATTGCAATCGGCGTCTTTCCCCAACTACTGTATCAGTTGCTCCCTTATCCGGTTGACTTTGAGCCCTACTCGGCAGCTCATGTCACGGCCACATTGAGTATATTGATCTTCACCGCTCTGGGTTTCGTGATTTTTCTCAAGCATCTGGATCCGGAAGATACCATCAGTCTGGATACCGACTGGTTTTACCGAAAGGGATCTGCTGCTTTCATGTGGCTGGCGCATCATCCGATCAGTCGCTATGAACAATGGATGAGTGGAGCAAGCCTTGGGTTACTGTCAGGCGCCCGACAAATAGCCAAGCAAGGATTGCGGCTGGATAAAGAATTGATTGACGCTGCCGTCAATGGTATCGCCAACCTAATCCGCCGCAGTGGCCAGCAACTTCGTCGATTGCAATCGGGCATCATCAGCCACTATGCCCTTGCGATGGTTATTGGAATAGCCGCTAGCCTGCTTCTCTTCGGCTGGGTGAGGTAATTGATGGAGATAATGAACTTGCCGCTGTTATCTCTGCTGATTGCTCTGCCGCTAGTAGGCGCTCTGTCACTCATCATAATACCCAGCCCAACGGCAACACGCTGGATAACACTCGGTTTTGTCACCGCCGATCTACTATTGGCGGCACTGCTTCTATGGCTGTTTGACGGCAACAGCCACCAAATGCAATTTCGTGAAACCCTAGTATGGATCCCTGCTCTCAATATTTATTACAAGCTGGGAGTCGATGGTTTTAGCATCCTGTTTATCTTCCTGACAGCATTGGTCGGCTGGGTCTGTGTGGTTGCATCTTGGCGGGCTATCCAGCAACGAGTCAGGCTGTTTATGGCCAGCCTTCTAGTGATGCAGGCTTTGATGCTCGGTGTGTTCTGCGCTCTGGATCTTTTTCTGTTTTATATTTTTGGGAAGCGATGCTGATCCCTATGTACCTGATCATCGGGGGTTTGGGGTGGTGAAAATCGTTTCTATGCCACCCTAAAGTTCTTCCTTTACACTTTAGCGGGTAGTGTCTTCTTTTTGATCGGAGTTGTTGTGCTCTATTTTGCCGGCGATAACAGTTTTGATATTCAAAACCTGTCCCAGCAGAGTTACAGCCTTGAACTCCAGCAGTGGATATTTATCGCCTTCTTTATCGGTTTTGCCGTAAAAGTGCCGATGTTTCCGTTTCATACCTGGCTTCCCGATGCCCACGTTGAAGCACCTACAGCCGGTAGTATTATTCTTGCCGGAGTACTACTGAAAATGGGGGGGCTTACGGGTTTATTCGCTTCTCTCTGCCAATACTGCCCGATGCCAGCCACTTCTTTGCCCCCCCCATGATGCAATACTGTCGGTGATTGCCATCATCTACGGTGGCTTTCTTGCTCTGGCGCAAGATGATTTAAAAAAACTGGTCGCCTATTCCAGTATCAGCCACATGGGCTTTGTCACCTTGGGACTCTTTATGTTTAACAGCCAAGGGATCAAAGGGGGGGCTGTTTTGCAAATGTTCAACCATGGCATCGTCACCAGTGCCCTTTTCCTGATGGTTGGCTTTATCTACGAAAGAACCCATTCACGTTCAATCGCCTTTTATGGTGGCCTAATGAAACTGCTGCCTGTCTATACCACCTGTTTTGCCATCTTTGTTCTGGCATCAATGGCCTTGCCCGGAACCAACTCCTTTATCGGCGAGCTGTTTGTCCTTGCTGGCACGTTCATTTCAATGCCGCTATTCGGTGGACTGGCAATTATCGGCGCGGCACTGAGTGCGATTTATCTGTTGAGTATGTACAAACGCATCGCACTGGGGGGCCAGTCAATAATCCCAAGCTCGAAGCAATCAGTGATATCAACGTCAGAGAGTTCAGTGCCATTGCCTCTCTACTGGTTTTTATATTCTGGATAGGATTGCATCCCTTGCCTTTCATTGGACTCATAGATGCCAGTATCGAAGAATTGCTCCGGAAGATAGCACCAGTCACCAGCACTTCAATCACAGAAACCTCTTTAGTGAGTCACTCTTTAATGAGCTATAGAGGAGGTTAAGCATGGACATCAATGCGATAATTCAATCCATTTATGCCAGTAGTGCCGAAATCATCCTGCTGCTATTTGCTTGTGCTTTGTTGCTGGCTCCTCTTGTTAGTCCCAAAGCCAACAGCAAGCTTATTGCCTACCTATCCATTTTGGCTATTATTGTCGCCGCAGTAGCAAATGTTTATTCTTCGCAGAATACACTCACCTACAATGAGATGTTTATTCTCGATCCGAGCGCGCTTTTCTTTAAACGCCTGTTTTATCTGACGACTATTCTGGTAATTTTGCTCTCTATCGATTATCTCAGACAAAAGCAGCTCTGGCAGAGTGAATACTATGTGTTTCTGCTATTTGCCCTCTGCGGCATGATGTTGATGGTGTCAGGCACGGATCTGCTTTCTGTCTATGTTGGTATCGAGTTAGTCGCACTGGCCACTTATATTCTGAGCGGCTTCTTGCGTCACCAAACAGATTCTACCGAGGCTGCACTCAAGTATGTCATTCTAGGGGCACTCTCCTCCGCCATTCTCCTCTACGGAATATCCTTGTTATATGCCTTACCGGTACGACACAATTACAGCATATCGCGATGGCACTCTCTAAAACCGACATAGAGGATCCAGCATTGATCCTGGCGATAACCTTCGTGTTTGCCGGTTTCGGTTTCAAAATTGCCGCCGTCCCCTTTCACATGTGGCAGCCGGACGTGTACCAGGGTGCGCCAACCCCAATCACTGCATTTTTATCTGTCGGGCCCAAAATAGCCGGGTTCGCGGTACTGCTTAGAGTCTTTTTGTATAGCTTTGCCGAACAACAAGTGCTCTGGAGCCAGCTGATCACCGTTATCGCTATTGTAACAATGGCAATCGGCAGCCTTGTTGCCCTCGTTCAAACCAATATAAAAAGGCTGCTGGCCTACTCCAGCATCGGCCACGTTGGCTTTATTCTGCTTGGCTTTTTAACTTCGCCAGCTGAAGGCTTTAATGCCATCTTGTTCTACTTGTTTGTCTATGCCTTTATGAATCTTGGTGCCTTCGCCGTCATCATCGCCTTATATTCTCGCAACAGCGCCAACGAGGAGATCGATGACTACACAGGCCTCGCCCCACAGCCACCCCCCCTGGCTAGCATCAGCAATGGCATTATTCATGTTCGCTTTAGCGGGGGGGATCCCCCCCCTACTGCCGGTTTTTTTGCCAAATTTAATATCATTATGGTGCTACTCAGCCAGCAACATATTGTACTTGCTGTATTGGCCGTCATCTTCAGTGTGATCTCAGCTACTACTATATACGGGTAGTATTACTCATGTTTATGAAACCAGCTCAGCAACCTTTTACTCCCGTGCTCTCCGCTCCGGTGTTGATAGCCCTCGCCACAACCGCCACAGTAACTCTTGGATTAGGGCTGTTTCCCCTCGCTCCTCATCGATATCATCCGGCTATCGTCACCATGATTCCCCGGTATCTCTGATACGTTATCTCTGTTAGCCATCTCCGGAATCGTTCAGTACCCATAAACAAAAAGCGAGAGCCAAGGCTCTCGCTTTTTGTTAGTAATCTCGCTCGATATTAAATATCTCGCTTGAGTTCCTGAGGAATACCGGTTTGCAGAACCAGTGCAGAACTTAGACGTTCTTCAGCCTCTTGATCCCCTTCGACCTCAACCAGTAAAGATTTTGAGGCTTTTACCGTTTTATGGGGTACCCACTTGCTTTTCAGAGCGAGACAGCGGCTGATGAACTTCAACATACACTGAGCCATCAGGCTCAACGGTTTTCTTCAACGGCTGATTGATCACTCGAACGGCAGTGCCTTTCGGTGCCTGGGTAAACAACCATTCGATATCCCACGGGTTCATCCGAATGCAACCAGAGCTCACCCGCATGCCGATACCAAAATCTTTATTCGTTCCGTGGATAAGGTACTGCCCCCTTACCATATGCAAGACGCATCGCATACTCACCCAACGGGTTTTCCGGGCCAGCTGGCACTACCGCAGGTAACTCAATACCATGCTTTTCACGGTATTCTTTGCGGATGTTTGCTGTCGGTGTCCAGGTCGGAGCTTCAATTTTCTGACTGACAGAAGTTGTCATTTTAGGTGTTTCACGCCCTACCCGGCCAATACCAATCGGGGAAAACATACATCCGTTCGGCATCATCTGCCGGAAAATAATACAACCGTAACTCTGCCAGGTTGATCACGATTCCCTCGCGCTTCGCATCGGGCAAAATTAACTGGGTCGGGATCATCAACAACGTACCTGGAGCCGGCAAGAATGGATCAACGCCCTTATTCGCTTCCATCAACGCAAGGAAGCCAACATCGTATCGATTCGCAATATCAGCCAGGCTTTCGCCTTCGTTAACCTGATAATACTCCATTGTGCCTACCAGCTTGCTCTCGACATCTGGACGCTGGTATTCAATGGCGTTGGCCGCAACTGATACCAGACAAGTTAGTGATAAGAGTAATGAGCGAAACACAAAAATACCTCCATCTGAGTACTATTTAGTATGGCAAATATGGGGAATGTCATCATATTTCCACGGCCTTATTCTTATGAATAAGACAATACAACTTTTTCTGTAATAGAAGATCCCAATTCTTAGCCTCAGATTCTACCCGTCTTGCCTGAACGCTACGTCATCATTACGTCAAATAAAAAGGCGAGGTAATCGCTTACCCCCCCACCTTTTGCTATCTATTTTAGGACTAGACACTATAAGTCATTTACGCGCTAGGCATACTGCGCTGTTACCATTTTCCATGACTTTCGTTGCTCATCCAGCAGGCGTTTCATCTCGGCATACTGCTGAACGAACTCAAAGCTTTCATAATGCTTAACCAAGCGCTTTTTCTTGAGCTCTATCATTCGCTTCTGGGCTGAATAGTAATCGGAAATCTTCAGCATTAGGGCTTCATATTCTTCCTCAAGCCGTTCTAGACACACCGTGCTGTTTGGCACAGTCGCCAGCTTAACCTGTAGCCGCTTGAGCACCATCGTGGCTCTTGCCTTCTCAATCCTATCTTCCGGACTGATCCTAAGATTCTTGGCAAATCCCAGCAATGAGCACGCCTTAATCAGCCACTTGGTAGGATCAAACTGCCACCAGCGAATACCATTGCGGTAGTCATTTTCGAAAATATGGTGGTAGTTATGGTAGCCCTCGCCAAATGTCAGGAACGCAAGAAAACCATTGTCCCGAGCGGTATTTTTATCGGTGTAAGGCTGACTGCCCCAAATATGGGCCAGAGAGTTAATAAAGAATGTTGTGTGATGACTTAGCACCAAACGTACTATGCCTACTAGCAACAAAGCGCCCCCCCAGATATCACCGTGGATCAACCCAAACAGTAGCGGGAAACCAAAGTTACTGGCAACTGCCAGTAATACGTAATGTTTGTGCTGCCACATGACGATTTTATCTTTCTGAAGATCGCGACAATTTGAATAATCACTATAACGAGAGGCCTGATGCTCTCTTAGCATCCAGCTATATGACTATAGAAAAAACCCATTTTGGCGGAATAGGGATCTTTTTCGTTGTTATCAACATGGCGGTGATGAACGCGATGATCAGATGACCAGTGCAGAATACTATTTTGCAGGGCGAAAGCTCCGCCTACGGCAAAAATAAAGCGCATCACTGCATTGGCTTCATAAGCCTTATGTGACCATAACCGATGATATCCGGCCGTGATAGACAAGCCACAATAGCTGAACGCCACTAGCAGCATGGCAACTTGCGTCCAATCAAAGCCCACATAATAGGCATAAATAGGTGTCCCAAATGCGGCAATTGCGAATGTTACTGAAAAAAAATAACCACATTTAGCCAAATGATTGGTGGTCTGTTGGTCGTCATCCTATAACCTTAAAATAATTCAGCGTACAAGTGTTCGCTAGAATAATCAGCCGAGTCTTTTAGGTCAATGAGAAATTGCGCCTTTTGTAAAAAAACATCACAACAGCGACACAACAGAACAACCACTTACTACAATATCATCCACACAAACTCACTTTATACAACACTTCTTCATAAAGCATTGCCCATACAATATTTCTTTATAAAGGCTGCCTCGGGAGCAATTCCGCATCATGAGGTAGTTTAGGTATACACTAACAATGAGCGGCTCTGGAGATAAACACTATGAACCCACTATCTTCATTCAATATGGATCGGCATCAACGCGTAGTGGTTGATACCGCGGCCCAGCCATGGCTAGCCTCTCCGTCTCCCGGGGGGTCTGGCGTATTCCGTTGGAACGAGAAGCGGCTGAAAGCGGCCAGGTAACCAGCTTAGTTCGCTACGATCCGAGCACCCACTTTACTGCTCACTTTCACCCCCCAATGGAGAAGAAATATTCGTCATCGACGGTGTCTTCCAGGATGAATACGGCAGCTATCCCGCAGGCACCTACATCCGTAATCCACCGGGCTCTTGCCACTCCCCCGGCAGTGACAGCGGCTGCCTGCTGTATGTCAAACTCAATATGTTTCCGGAAAACGACTCAGATGTGTTTCGTCTAGATACGCACAACGCTATTTGGCAGCCCGGGATTGATAGCAGGTTATCTACCTTGCCCCTTGCACGGTTATGGTAAAGAACAGACTGTTCTGTTGAGGTGGCAGCCCGATTCTTCATTTTCTCTTCATCAGCATGATGGTGGCGAGGAAACCTTTATTGTTTCGGGCGGTTTTTATGATGAGCTAGGAAAGTATGAGAAAGGAACTTGGATCCGAAGTCCAGCAGGTAGCTCCCATCAACCAGCGACGACAAACGGCTGTCTAATGCTAATGAAAACCGGACATTTACCGGTTTAATCCAAAAATTGGATACCAACAGCATCGAACCTTGCGCCAGTACACTGGTAGTTTGCACTTCCCTGTCGATAATACTCTGCTGGCATGCGGTCGAGCATACCAGCCGCCTTCAGCCTTTGAAACTCGTCCCGAGTTAAAATGGTGTATTCAAGGTGATTATCGAGTAGGCATTGGATTGCACCAAGACTCAGCTCATCATCTCTCACCAAGACTTTGAGTTTACCGGTTAGCACCGCAAGCGGCAGACGAAGCTCACGTACCAGTTTCTTTCTATTTGTTATCTGGCTGGCTGCTTTTGAACGAACGCCATGATCGAAAATCTGTTCCCAGTCAGCCTTTCCCTGTCGGGTAACCAATTGGTGCCGATAACAATAATACCTTCAAAAAACGGCCTGAGATAGTGAAACCGTTCAGCGTATGCTTCCAGATAAATATGCTGAAGCTCTAACTGAGCGTGAAATTGATTTAAGTCACTCATGATGAATACGATATTGGGAAGAAACGTAGCAGTTTATACCACAGAAAAACTACTACGTTCAGCAACACTCTATAAATCGAACCTAATCCCGACGGTCCCTTCTAGCTCCAGGCTGGAATCACTCTGCACGTACCAGGTCATGCCACCTTCAGCATATAAATGGAAATAGTCATAAGGAACCAATAGCCCGGCTCCGGCTCTTGGTCCCCCACTCGTGCTTATCATCATCCACCCACTGAATGCCAGTGAAGGTATAAAACGGTGAGTAGAAGGTTCCCCGGCTTAAGTCACTCACTTTCCAGATAGCATCCGCTGTCAGGCTGAGTGTATCCAAGCCCATTGAAAACTGTAGTTCTTCTCGGTATTTCACGGTAACACCTGAACTCGGGCTACCAATAAATACGCCAGCCGCCAATGGTGAGCCCGCCGCTGTGGCCTTGATCGGTAACGCCAATAGTGAAGAAATTAAAATCGCTCTTTTATACATCCCTAATCCCTGAACGAAGGTGTTTCATTTGTGCCGCGCAACATAACCTCTTCTTCCATAAAATCAAAGAATAATATTGTGAAATTTAATTCTGCTTTGTCAGGTCTACTTATCCATCAGTCAATTTCTATTATTTCAAACTATGCAAAAGGAAGATTATGCTTATCAAAAAAACACCCCGTTGGCACTCAAGGAAAGCGATGCCACTCCGGAATCGGTTTACCACCAGCGTCGCGATATCTTAAAAAAGCTCGGCATCACTCTTGTTGGAATGCCGATTGCCGCGCAGGCCAATGCAGGATTGTTTGATGCCTTTACCGGTAAAGATAAACCGGCGGTTAAAGACAGCCGCCGTCAGTTGGTGACAAAGCCATCGCAATACTCAGATAGCAAACTTTCGCTCACGCCGGAAAGCAAAATACTGCAGTACAATAATTTTTACGAATTCGGTACCGACAAATCGGATCCTGCCGTCCGTGCTGCCAATTTCCAGACGAACCCATGGACAGTACAGATTGACGGGCTGGTACACCGCCCGACCACATTGGGCTATGAAGATATTTTCAGCAAATTCACACTCGAAGAGCGAATTTACCGTTTACGCTGCGTTGAAGCTTGGTCAATGAACATTCCATGGATTGGTTTTCCGCTGGCAGAATTACTGAAAAAAGCCAACCCGATGAGCAAGGCAAAATATGTCGCCTTTGAAACCCTACATGATCCCAAACGCATGCCGGGACAAGCATCCCGCAGGCTTGGTGGCGGGATTGACTACCCCTATGTCGAAGGACTTCGAATCGATGAAGCAATGAACCCGTTGGTACTGATTTCAGTCGGCCTTTATGGCAAAACGCTGGCACCTCAGAATGGCGCACCGCTACGTTTGGTTGTGCCATGGAAATATGGCTTTAAAAGTATCAAATCGATTGTGCGTATTACGCTTACTGACAAAGAGCCACCAACGACATGGAACCGTCTTGCCCCCCCAATGAGTACGGTTTCTATGCCAATGTAAACCCGCAAGTCGATCATCCACGCTGGAGCCAGGCCAGCGAACGATTTATTGGTGAAGGAAGCCTCTTTAGCAGCCGCCGTCAGCCGACGACAATGTTTAATGGCTATGCCAATGAAGTGGCCGGGTTGTACAAGGGAATGGACTTGAGAGAACAGTTTTAAGGAAACAGTTAAAGAAATGAATATTAAGGAACTGGCTTTGAGGAAAGAATGCCAATGAAGATCACGCCTCGACATATCACAGGCTTAAAGCCGTTATTCATCTGATCAGTTTAAGCTTCTTGGCCTTGATGATTTATCAGACACTGACAGGTGGCTTGGGTGCCGATCCCGTCGAGGGGCTAAGCCACTTTACCGGCAAGGCTGCACTAAATACCTTGATGATCACCTTGCTGATCTCTCCTATCGCCCGCCGCTTTAAGCTAGGGCAACTGGTCAAAGTTCGTCGCCTGATTGGCCTGTACAGTTTTTTTGGGCAGCCATACACTTGCTGGTATACCTGGCTCTGGATCTCGGATTCGACGCGTCACTGCTGGCGAGTGAAATAGCGACCCGGCCTTATTTAACTATTGGCGCCTTGAGCTGGGTAATCTTGCTTGTGCTAGCCATAACATCGACCCAAGGTATGCAACGGCGACTCGGCCACCGGTGGCAAAAAATACACAATTGGGTCTACCTTGCGTTACTGTTGGCACCGATACATTACTATTGGTCGGTTAAATCCGGTATTACCGAGCCTGTGCTATATCTAGCAACTGCACTGATATTGCTGTCATTTCGTCACAAAATATTGAGGCGCTGGCTGCCAGCGCTTTCAAGCTTCAGTCGTACCCCCCCGTCAACACGCTCTTAGCGTCAATCCTGTCATTAAGATCAAAGAAGTCACTTTCAAGAGTCTTCTTTGATCACTAAACACTTGAAAAACCGTAAATGAAAGCACTTTTTTCTGATACGATGGAGGCCTGTGATAGTTAGTATTATCAGCCTGGACCTACATCAATCATCATTCCGGGCTGAGCGAGTTATTTTGTGTAATGGGGGCTTAGCGTTCTTGGTCAGTGATCTTCTTTCAGTCAGTATTCATCAGTTCAAAGCTGACTGCTTGCAATTGTGCGAGCAACATTATCCAACGGTACATAACCGAGGAATGCGTGGAAACCACTTAGGCAAAACCTTATGCCGCCGGATTTTATCGACTCTAAAACAAGCGGATATACCCGCAGAACTCCACCAAGGCCAGCATGATGATGTGCTTGAACAACCAATCTTCCGTATCGAGACACCCAGCTTTACGTTATGGATCATTGCTCATCACCTTGTCAGCGCCAACCTCGCCCGACGTGAGGCGCTCGTTCAATCCGTAAATACCGCCTGTCAGCAAGTTGATGAAGAAAAGCAGCATCATTTGCTGATTGTTTCCGATCATTGGTTTGATCGCAGTAAAGCCAGCAAAGAAATTCCGGCATGGTGGCTTGGTCATTTGCCGACAAACACAAGCGATTATCTCGCCGATGGTATCCGCCTGCAGGAATGCACCAACACTCTGCCCAAGTGCCTGCAACAGAAATATCTCTTATCCGAAGGACAGCATCAGATCCACCACCCGCTTAAACGTAATGGTGGTGATAAAGTCGTTCACAGATATATTCTCCTCACAGCTTACTACCAAATCCGATAACAAAGCATAAACACAATAAAGTGATCGCTTCGATAACCCATGTGGCATTGCATCCTTTACTATAGCGGCATGTTCATTGTTATATTTTGTTGAATAAGACGCTACATGACAGCATCCAGTACGGCTTCACACTTATCGTTACGGAATGATTCAATCTCCCGTCTGTTTATTCGCTATACCATACCCACCATTGCTGCCATGTTAGTTACCGGTATTTATGTGGCTATAGACGGCATGTTTGTCGGCCACTTCATTGGCGAAAACGGCCTAGCCGGCATCATGCTTGGCTACCCTATCGGGTCAATACTTTATGCTGTAGGTGCATTGATAGGAATGGGGGGCATCAGCTTTAGTCTCCATTCGGCTCGGTGAAGGACACACCGACAAAGCAAGAACGATTGTCGGCAATGCGCTATCCCTCAGCCTGCTTTCAGCACTGGTGATTTGTAGTATCGGGATCGCCTATAGCGAGGCTTTACTGATCTGGTTGGGGGCCGATGGTGAAATCCTGCAGATGGCCTCGGATTACCTGTTCTGGTATTTCGCCCTAGGGGGCCTTCCCTGTCATCTCAATGGCATTCTCTTCATTATTGCGTAATGACGGCCAGCCAAACCGAGTAACGCTGATCATGATTTTCGGCGGCGTGCTCAATGTCGTACTCGACTGGCTGTTTATCGTCGTATTCCCATTTGAACTAACAGGCGCAGCAATAGCGACCATGATCTCCCAGGCGGCAACCTGTTTGTTGTGCCTGCAGCATTTCTTCGGTCCTAGAACCGAACTGCGGATCCACTGGGATACACTTAAGCTAAAATGGGATACGGTAACTCAGATCTTCCGTCTGGGTTTCTCCAGCCTGTTGATGTATCTCTATCTGTCAGTAGTACTCACCCTGCACAATAAGGCTTTCCTTTTGGTCGGCGATGCCCTTCATGTGGCCGCGTATGGCGTCGTCAGCTACACCGAAGCGTTTTTCTACCTGATCTTTGAAGGCATCGCACTAGGCATCCAACCAATTACCAGCTATAACACGGGTGCCGGACGAACCGAACGTGTCATAAAGGTGCGTAACCTGGCCTTCGCGGTGACTTTGCTAATTGCCCTTACCGGTGTCGCTATGCTGTACAGTTTCCCGGAATATGTGGTGTACCTGTTTGCCGGCGACAACCCCACTCTTCAGCCAGAAGCTGTAAACGGAATGCGACTCTATTTCTGGGGGGGCTGCCAATGGAAGGGTTACTGCTAGTTGGAGCAACTTATTTCCAATCTATCAATCGCGCCAAAGAAGCTTCGCTACTGACAGGAGGCAAGCTAATCCTCATCACACTGTTTATTTTTACACTGGCCGAGTTCGCAGGTGTCAATGGTGTATGGATTGCTTTACCACTTTGCAGTTCTGTTCTCACTACCTGGATGTTTTTTGCCTTACGCCGGACATAACCCGAACCGCTTAGTTGCAGGAAAAGCACTCGAGCAAACGTTTAACAGCGCCAAATGGCGCTGTTTTATTACACAAAGCAAAATACGAATTCTTTTAAAAGGTGACTCTAGTCACATTTGCGTCGGGAATTATGCAATACTGATTTTCAAGGCATGATCTGAGAGTATCATCTGCATATCGTTATCGTATTTTGGTAGTCATCGATGTTTAAAAAAACACTTCTTGCCGTTTCTTTAGCAGCAACCTCCATCGCCAGCACATCTGCTTTCGCTCTCGAAAAAGTCGATTTGCTCATTAAGAATGCCACGGTCCTGACAATGGATCAGGAAAAAACAGTTTTCGACAACGGTTTGGTCGCAGTTAAAGAAAATAAAATCTTCGCCGTTACCGACGGTTCCGATGTCAAAGATTACTTGGCCGCAAAAATCATTGATGCCAATGGCGATATCGTGATGCCCGGGCTAATCAATACCCACACTCATGTTTCGATGACTGTCTTCCGTTCAATGGCAGACGATGTGCCAGACCGCCTGCACCGTTATATTTTCCCGCTTGAGAAAAAACTGGTTTCCCGTGACATGGTGCGTATCGGTGCTCAGTTGGGGAACGTTGAAATGCTCAAGGGCGGGGGTCACAACCTATGCCGATATGTATTATTTCGAAGATGAAGTGGCCAAAACAGTTGATCAAATTGGTATGCGTGCAGTATTGGGGGGAAACCGTTATCAAGTTCCCGGTTGCCGATGCTGCCAATGCCGACGAAGGCATTAAGTACGCGCTGGACTTTATAAAGCAATATAAAGACCACCCACGTATTACCCCAGCTTTCGCCCCCCCGCATGCTCCGTATACCAACACCACTGAAACTCTGCAGAAAATCACCAAGCTGTCGCTAGAACACGATGTACCGGTGATGATCCACCTTGCTGAATCAGAGCGTGAGAACCAAGTTATCGCTGAGCGTAGCGGCGGCAAAACACCTGTTGGATATATGGCTGATATCGGAGCACTAACGCCAAACCTTGTTGGTGCCCCATGTGATCAATGTTGACGACAACGATATTGCCCTGCTGAAAAAGCATGATGTCGGTATTGCGCACAATATGAGTGCCAATATCAAATCTGCCAAGGGAGTTTCACCAGCACTGAAAATGTTCGACAATGGCCTTCGCATCGGTTTGGGTACAGACGGCCCGATGTCAGGCAACACCATCAGTACCATCGATGAATTTAACCAAGTGGCCAAAGTGCACAAACTGGTGAACAAAGATCGCGCAGCCATGCCACCAATGAAAGTGATTGAAATGGCCACTATTGGTGCAGCCCGAGCACTGCATATGGAAGATACGATTGGCTCGCTGGAAACAGGCAAGCTGGCGGATATCATCATCATCGATACGACTGCACCAAACATGGTTCCAGTCTACAACCCGTATTCTGCACTGGTTTACTCGGCTTATGCGACCAACGTAAAACACACAATCGTTGACGGAAAAGTATTGATGGAAGACCGTAACATGCTAACGGTCGATGAAGATGCGATTCGCGAAGAAGCGTTGAAGTTTGCCGACAAAGTCCGCAAGACTGTGGTAGAAAGCGGCGAAGTTGTGCAGTAACCATGATTTGATTAACTGACATACTAGCTTACTAGCAACTCAATAAAAACCAGGGTGATTCCTATATCACCCTGTTTTTTTCATATAAAGTATCAAGTTCTTCATCTATAAACGTGCTCTATGATAAAGTGCGACCAACTTCAACTAATTGCCTTCACTATGTCTAACACGTTTGGCTCCATCATTCCTCTTGGCGTTCGCTATATGATGCTCTCTGCACTCGGCTTCGCCCTTATGACCGCTTGCGTAAAATACGTCAGTAACTATGGTATTCCTGTCTTTGAAATTGTTGCGGCAAGGGCTTTTGTATCCCTTATCATCAGCTACTTAGATGTGAAGCGAAAAAAATATCGGTGTGGGGGGGAAATAATAAACCACTACTGTTTGCTCGAGGTGCGGTCGGCACTCTGGCGTTAATGTGCGTCTACTATGCGGTCACAACCCTGCCTTTGGCTGAAGCGACAATTCTCCAATACGTTCATCCCGTCTTTACTGCATTATTGGCCGTGCTTTTCCTAAAAGAGAAAGTCCAATTTTCAACCGCTATCTGCATAGCTATGAGCTTGTTGGGCTTGTTTGTGATGGTCAATCCAGCAGCGGTTGAAGGTGCCACTTCTGAATTGCCGATGTTCAGCGTAATGGTAGCGATCATCGGTGCACTGGGTAGTTCTATTGCATACGTGATCGTTCGTAAGCTAAGTCAAACGGAAGATAGCTCTGTTATTATCTTCTACTTCCCTCTAGTGGCTCTGCCTTTGTCGCTTCTATTAATTGGCGATGATCTTGTTATACCTGATTTGTATTTAACTGGCCTGCTGGTGTTAGTCGGGATATTTACACAAGTCGGACAAATTGGTTTAACCAAAGCAATGCAAAGCCAAGCAGCTGGAAAAGCATCAGCATATTCATATGTTCAGATTATTTTCTCTGCAATACTGGGAGTTGTGATCTTTAATGAAGCACCATCGATTTGGACTTATTTGGGCGGTATGTTGATTGTGTCTGGCGCACTTATCAATGTGTTTGGTCAACGATTAAGAAACCCTTTCCACCGATAAGGTCATAAAATTAAGAAGAAATAAAGAACACAAAACAAAAACGCCAGTCATTAAAGACTGGCGTTGACTATAACGGTAGTTAAGCTTAAATCACGCCCAACTCTTTAAGACGTTCCATCAAATAGCTATTGGCGGTGTGGCGTTCAGATAAAACCACCTCCGGTTTTGGGTGCAAGAACAACGGCAGCGAAATACGTGCCTTTGACTTGTCTGTTCCTTCAGGGTTAACCACTCGGTGAGTCGTTGACGGGAAGTAACCACCTGACGCTTCCTGAAGCATGTCGCCAATGTTAATGATCAAGTTACCGAAGTCACATGGTACATCCAGCCAATCACCCCTCTTTAGACTTCACTTGCAAACCTGGTTCATTCGCCGCAGGCAAAACAGTAAGCAAGTTAATGTCTTCATGCGCACCAGCGCGTATTGCGCCCAGCTCTTCATCCCCTTTCAGTGGCGGATAGTGCAGAACCCGCAACAAAGTCTGTGAGCTTTCGTCAACCATGCTTGAAAGTGGCTGCGAATATAGCTTAGAAACATCTTCAGGTGAGTGCTTTTCTACCCATGACAACAGCTCTGCCGCTAGCTTGTTCGCTTCTTCATAGTAATTCTGAAGTTCGGCTTTCAATGCTTCCGGGCACTGGCCCCAAGGGTAATAGTGGAAGTACTCTTTAATGTCCTTCTTGGTGTGGCCCTTTGCAATTTCAGATACTTCTGAAGGGAAGAAACCATCTTGGGTTTCGACATTAAAATGGAAGTCCTTTTTCTCGTCACTGTTGAAAAAAGCGTTCCAGTTTTCATAAATTGAACTGACCAATTCCTGCTGAATTGGGTGATTTTTCAGAACACCAAAACCGGTATTGCGCAATGACTCGACAAATAGCTCTTCGGCGTTCTCGGCGGTATAATCGACTGCTTCCAATTTCATAGTACTTCTTCTTTTGGCTGACTGGTTGTTATTGACTGAAGTCTTGTTTTTATCTGATTTCACATGCACTTCATGAGCAATGAAATCGTTATTATTAATGCGGATTCTATTGGTTAAACGGACTTGTAACAAGTTCGAAACATGCGCAACATGGAAACACTCAGTTTACCCACATCAACAATAAACGATTGCCCAACCGTTTGCGCAGCATTTCATCCGGCTAAGTCGTTATGCATTTGTCACTTTTGGACACGGAGTCTATCCTTTGACCATCCAATAAATTGCTCGTTTTCTTTTTGAAGGAAAGCTTAAAATGCACAAAGTTGTCTTTGGTTTATCGCTAACCCTTATGATGAATACTGCGGCATATGCACAAAGTAGTTTGACGACAATCAAAAGTGCTTACGACGTTAGCACGACTGCAGAACGTTTTGAAAAGGCATTACAAAAGAAAGGAATGACTATTTTTGCTCGTATTAATCACGCTGAAGGGGGGGCTGCAAAAGTAGGGATAAAGCTACGCCCGACTGAAGTTGTCATTTTTGGAAACCCAAAAGTTGGATCACTTCTTATGATATGCAGTCAGAGCGTAGCCATTGATTTACCACAAAAAGCATTAATCAGCGAAGATGAGAATAACCAGGTCTGGCTAACCTATAACGAACCAACATATCTGGCAAAACGTCATGATATTACTGGTTGCGATGAGACTATCGAGAAAATAGATAAAGCACTCGCTAGCTTTGCACGTATAGCCACCCAGCCATAAAGCCCAAACTCTTCTTTCATTTGGGCTCCAATGGTTATCTCGTTCAGGTATGAGTGCTGTAGAGCGATTTAAATACTGTAAACAGGTGCTAGCGCATCATAGTCATAACAGGTAATCTCATATGGATTACCATCGAGATCGTTAATAAAAACAGACCACGCCAACTTTAAATCATAAACTGTAAGCTTTGTATTTAATGCCTGATTCAAATGCTTTACCCAAGCTAAGAATGCTTCAGCATCTACGGCAATAGCCACCGTTGAGTGATTTGGCTTTGATTTCTCTATCTGCGCCTGCTCTCCCTGTTTAAACAAAGCGATACAGACATGTTCATTGGCATCGGCAACCGTCAGTGGACCCGTTTCTGTCGCCCATACTGCTAAACGGCTTACTGGATCAAACCCCCCCAAGACATCTTGATACCACTGAACGCTAGCATCCCTGTCTGAAACAAATACATGAATATGATCAACTCTTTTTATACTCGGTATCATATTGATTCCCTAAATTGATATTTAGACTAAATGCTAATTACAAGTTTTCCGCGTACATGTTCGGCTTCTGACAAAGCGTGCGCCTGGGCTATTTGCTCAAATGGCATTTCATTAATGGCAGGTATTTTTATTTCGCCGTCATCGATTAACATGGCTATTTCAGCCAATTGCTCACCACTTGGCGTAACAAACACACGTTCATGGTCAAATGAATAATGAGTCGGGATATCGTGCTGTTTCAAGGTAGTAATATATTTCCCTCCACCTTTAACCTTGTCATAGATACCATCAGCATCGTTATCAACAATATCGAAGACCAAATCAAATTTTCCCACTGTGGCAAGATAAGCATGGGTTTTATAATCAATCACCGCATCCGCTCCAAGATCAAGCAGGTAATCATGATTAGCGACAGAAGCAATCGCGGTTACCTTGGCTCCCCGTAATTTGGCGAACTGCACTGCAAAACTTCCCACTCCACCACTGGCACCGTGAATAAGAACAGAGTCATTTTCACCTATAGCAGACAGGCCATGAATGGCCTGCCACGCGGTCAAGGAGGTAAGAGGTACCGCTGCAGACTGCAACAAACTAAGGGTATTCGGTTTCTTGGCTACCGCTTTGGCATCTACCGCAACATACTCTGCATAAGCACCATCTCGACTAATATCAGTCATAGCATACACATAGTCATCAGCATCAAAACCGGTCACGTTGTCACCAAATTTGGCAATTTGCCCAGAGACATCCCAACCCAAGGTTAAAGGCAACTGATGTATCCCTGCATCAGCCAACAAGCCTTCACGCACTTTCCAGTCAACCGGGTTAACGCTGGTATTAATCACTTTAATTAAGACTTCATCTGCGCTTATTTCAGGTATGGAGATCTGTTCCTGACGCAACACTTGCTGTCCCCCATATTCATGGATCCGTATAGCTTTCATCAATGATTTGGTCGTCATAATCTTTTTCCCACTCGTCGGTGTTATTAACTAGTGACAGTATTAAACTTCTCTTTTATACCGTCTAATTAATAGGTAGTATCATTATCATTGATAAATATGATGAATATTCAATATGGCAAAAACAGACCTCAACCTTGTGGTTATTTTCGACCAGATAATGAAAGAGCAGTCGATAACAATAGCTGCTGAACGGTTAGCGATGACTCAGCCTTCAGTATCTAATGCCGTTGCGCGAATGCGCCACCATTGGCGAGATCCTTTGTTTGTAAAGCATGGAAGAGGAGTCCGCCCGACTCCTTACGCACTTAAGTTATGGCAACAAGTCACAGAGCCTCTTCATAACATTACCGAAGCAATATCACCTGAACTATTTGATCCCAAGCAGGCAAGAACAACTTTTCGAATTGCATTAACCGACGGCACAGCAGCAATTATTATGCCTGCACTCAGGAAAATCATTGAGCAAGAGGCTCCAGATATAGCGATTCACGCTGTTCCATATAAGCTTGATGGTGAATATTTACTATCTAATGCTGACGTTGATTTAGTCTTTGATCACTACGACGGAACAAGTAAGCACATTAGAATAAAAGAAATGTTCGACAACCGTTTTGTCTGTATTATGAACTCGAAACACGTTCTCGCGACTAAAAAATTAACATTAAATGACTTTATTACAGCAGATCATTTATTAGTTTCGTTATCAGGAGATGCGACAGGAATATTGGATGAGAAACTTGCTGAATTAAATAGTACTCGACGTGTATCAATGACGGTGAATAGTTTTGCCAGTGCGCTGAATCTATTGCAGGACAGTCAACTTATCTGCAGTATGCCCTACTCCATTGTGGCTGAATACCATGCGATAAGCACGCTAGCTATAAAGCCATTGCCCATTGAAATAGCACCGGTGAAGATTTCTATGGCCTGGCATTGCCGGGATGATTATTCACCCAGCCTTCGCTGGCTTAGAGGCGTTATGGATAGAATTGTACAATCTAAAGAATATCTATTTGATGTGACGGTTTAGCTATGGCCTACAACTGTCTGTTAATGTACAAGGATTTATATAATAAGGGCCGTGCAATGCACAGCCCCCAGTTTCGTTCAAACCCTTATTGTTTAGCTTGAACAATCAGTGTGATACCTTCTACAGCGATGACTTCAACCAAGGTTCCCGCTTCAAGCGGTTTATCGGTTCTTGCCAGCCATGATGTATCTCCCAACCGAATGCGCCCTTGAGTCACAGGGAGCGGCTGATCCAAAATACACGTTTGCCCGATCATCTGCTCTGTTCGTTGGTTGAGTGTCCGGCCTTGATCCGCAACACGATCCTTCTTGTGTTGATACCGCCACCATAACCAGGTAGAAAAAAGCGAGAACACCGCAAAGGTCAGCCATTGCAGTGACCAGCTCATCGGTATAGCAGATAATATTGCACCAACCAATAAAGCAGATAAGCCCAGCCACAACAGATACCCGGCGGTACCCAGTAGCTCAAGCAGCAGTAGCACCAAACCAAATGCTATCCAATGCCAAAAGTTCATTTGCTCTAACAGCGTTATCATGCCTTCGTTCCTTTACTTCCCGCTTCAGGCTGCTTTGACTGGTTAAGTAACTCAGCAATACCCGTCAACGATCCCATCAGCCCTGTTGCTTCCAGTGGCAACATAATAACTTTACCATTTTCAGCCTGTCCTATGGATTTGAGAGCTTCGGTATAACCTTGGGCAATAAAATAATTGACCGCCTGTAAGTCACCCTGAGCAATAGCATCCGATACCATCGTGGTTGCACGAGCTTCTGCTTCTGCTGCACGTTCACGAGCTTCCGCCTGAAGGATTGCTGCCTGCTTGTCCCCCCCTTCCGCACGTAAAATTTCTGATTGTTTATGACCTTCGGCGCGTAAAATCTCAGCCTGACGTACCCCTTCAGCCTCCAGCACCTCAGCTCGCTTGTTACGTTCGGCTTTCATCTGCGCATTCATTGCCTCAGTCAGATCGGCTGGCGGCTGAACATCACGAATTTCGATTCGGGTAACTTTCACTCCCCCAAGGGTTGGTTGCCTGATCGACAATCGTCAGCAACTGACTATTAATCCTGTCACGCTGCGACAGCATTGCATCTAGCTCCATTGATCCCAGTACAGTACGAATGTTGGTTAGGGTTAGGTTACGGATCGCATGTTCAAGATCGTTAACCTCGTACGCAGCTTTCGCCGCATCGACAACCTGAACAAAGCAAACAGCATCAATAGTCACATTAGCATTATCAAGTGAAATGACCTCCTGAGCAGGGATATCAAGCACTCTCTCCATCATATTGATCTTATTGCCAACTTTATCAACAAAAGGAACAATAAGGTTTAACCCCGGTCGAAGTGTTTTGGTATAACGGCCAAACCGCTCGACGGTCCACTCGTTCCCCTGTGCAACGGTTTTTACTCCGGAAGCAATAAACACAATCGCAACAACAATAAATATACCTACGGTTACTAACGTATCATATGGCATTTCTGGCATGACTAGCTCCTTAACAAACAACGTTCAGTTACCTGCAGAATATCTTAAGCCATTGATACTTCATAGCTATTTAATTAATAATTATATTTTAGCAATTGACAATAATCTTTATTAGGAGGTAAAGAAAACGTGCAGAAGAGACCAATTATTTATGCTTACCAGCATAAAATTATTTCAGTAGGGCAATAAGCAAAACATCCGCCTAAGCGGATGTTCTATCGATACAACAAATCAGCTTTAGGTACGGAACTGACTTACTAATTCTTCTAACTGACTGCACTGTTTAGTCAGCATATCAAATCCCCTGCTCCGTGGTTTTCACCTTGCCGACCATTTGTTGGCTCATTGAGGCAATTTCCTGCACGTTGCGATTAATACTGTCACTCACGTGGCTTTGCTGTGTTGCTGCCGTAGCAATCTGCAAATTCATCTCATTAATTACGTTAATTGACTGACTGATAGCATCAATCGAGTCGTTCGCTGTATTGGCTTGTTGAACCGTATAGGTACTACTTTCACTGCTCGATTCCATTGCCTGTACAGCCGCTCTTGCACCTTGTTGTAGTCGTTCGATCATCACCTGAATTTCGCCAGTACTATCTTGTGTCTTGCTGGCAAGCGTCCGTACTTCATCAGCAACAACCGCAAAACCACGCCCCTGCTCACCCGCCCGGGCAGCTTCAATCGCTGCATTTAGCGCCAATAGGTTTGTTTGATCTGCTATCCCTCGGATAACATCAAGAATAGAGGCAATGTTGCCTACATCACGCTCTAGGTGGCTAATAACTACACTTGAAGACTCAATTTCATCAGCTAATTTATGAATTGATATAACGGTATCACTAAGCATATCGCGTGCAGTTTCAGATTCAGTACTTGCACTCTGCGTAGCCTGAGCCGCTTCATTAGCGTGCTGCGTAACGGTGTCGCTTGTCGCACTCATTTCATTCACAGCTGTTGCAGCTTGCGTACTTTCTTGCTGCTGACTGGCGGCATTGGCAACCACCCCTTGGGTTTCTTGCTGTATACGGGCAGTTTCTGCCTGCACAGCCTGAAGAGTGAGTGCAACTTCAATGATCATGATATGGATCCTTGAGACAAACTCATTAAATGAGTTGGCCAGCATCCCTATTTCATCTTTGCTATCTTCTTGTAAGCGCTGAGTGAGATCACCATGCCCGACAGCAATATCATTCATTGCTAGCGATAAGCGCTTTAACGGAGCACTAACCAAACCTGATACCAACCAGGCAATTAGCATTGAGAGGATAATAACAGCAACAATACCACCTTCGATGATGATAGTGATCAGTTTCGAATTGGCTACAAGCTGGAGTTTTAATTCAACCTGAGCCGATTGAATTTCACTGCGGATTTCTAGTAATGACGAACGCAGGACACTGAAATCATTTTCAACCTGCACACGATTGTCTTTGTAGTACATTCCGGCCTGACCAGGTTGTTCAATCATGGTTTGATAATGAATTAGCCATTTAGTGTATGCCGTATTTAATTTCTGTAATGTCAGTTCACTTTCGGTACCAAGAAAACCCCTTTTCAATCAGAGCTTGAGGTGATTTCAAGCGAGTCGTTGCCTTTGCACTGTCATCGAGAAAAACGTCGGTAAGTCGGCGCAACTGCTCTGGGGTCACCTTCCGATAGAATCACCCCCCCTTGGCCAGCCGTTATTACCTGATAAAGATCTCGATACCCGTCTTCCAATTGTTCGAGCACTGGCTGTATTTCATCGGTTAGGATTTTACTGGCGTCAGCTTGATCTTTTGAAACAAATACGACGGTCGCAAATAGCCCACAGAACAAAGCAACCACAAGCATTATTGGTGTAATAAATTTCCAACGAAAAGAAAGATTTCTGAACCACAACATTGTTATTCCTGACTTATTCAAAGCTATCTGATGACGTACGGTAACCATACCGATTATGGGTATATGCCACTACTTATTGACATATAAACTCATGGCCTAATTAACAATAATAGGAGTCACCACACTTTTTTCACATTATTAATTAAGATATGGGTAATAAATGACTCATATGAAAATATACTGTCAAAACAGTTAGTAATACGTGAACAGAAAGGTTTTAAGAATAACACAAGCCAACAAGCGATCTTACTTAGCAAAAAACCATTAATATATTGATACGTAGTATCATATTATGTTTTCATTAGCCGGATTTATAACAAGGTACCCCCTAAATAAGTACCGTGCATTTCAGGTCTAATTATAATGTCAGCTAGCAATATTTTTTCAAATCCCAACGAAGTTACATTTCCTGATGGTGAACAGCTCGTTTCAACGACCAACCTGAAAGGTGTGATCACCTACTGCAACCCCCCCTCTTTCTGCAGAGTTGCAGGCTATAGTGAGCAAGAGCTCATCGGCCAGAACCACAACATCATCCGACACCCTGATATGCCTAAAGCGGCATTTGCTGATTTGTGGTCCTGTTTGCGCAATGGCAAAGCATGGCGCGGTATTGTCAAGAACCAAGCAAAGGGTGGCGACTATTACTGGGTTGACGCCTATGTCACCCCTATGTATGAAAATGGCCAAGTTACGGGCTATCAATCTGTGCGTGTTAAACCTAAATCGCAGTGGGTTCAAATCGCGACCAAGGCTTATAAACAACTATTAACAGCGGAACAGCGTGGTCGAAAAGCGGCGTTTTCTCTTCCAGGCTCCTTTAAGTATTGCGCTCTGGCTGCTTCTTGTGTTCTGCCTGCCGCAGCAAGCTTACTCAATGAAGGAATTAGCTACAAAATGCCCTACTCTTTACACCGCTGATAGTGATCGGCCTGTTGTTTCGGCAGGAGTTATTCGAGACTCCGCTGCGGCTTAAAGAATTACAGCAACGATACGACAGCATCAGCCGACTCATTTTTTCTGGTAGTGATAAATTTTCCGTTGCCGATTACCGTATTAAAATGGCCTCTGCTCGTATTCGTACTGTCTTAGGACGAATGACTGATTCAGCCGCTCCTCTACACGACTTAGCCGATCAACTTAGTGATTCTGCCAGCCGGGTTAACCATGCTATCTCAACTCAGAACACCAATATTCACCGTGTTGCCAACGCAATGAATGACATTGCAGATTCAGCCCGCTCTGTGGCATCACACGCCAGTGACAGCAATACGCTGTTGGATGAAACCCGGTTCCATTGTGATCAAACCCGAGTGCAGCTGGATTCAACCCAAAGTAGCCTGCACAGGCTATCGGCACAGGCAGAACAGGCAACTGCTGCTACCCATCAGCTTGGTAGCGAAGCCAGCAAAGTGAGTACCGTCATGTCCGAAATCAGCGGCATTGCCGATCAGACAAATTTGCTGGCACTTAATGCCGCCATCGAGGCAGCCCGTGCAGGCAAGCATGGCCGTGGTTTTGCCGTTGTCGCTGACGAGGTACGTGCCCTGTCATCACGGACCCAAACAGCGACCGAACAAATCCAGAGCAGCATCGAGCAGATGATGACCACAATCAATGACTGGCAGGCAGTGATTGAAAACAACCGCGATAAAACCAACGAGTGTGTCGACATCGCCGCCCAAGGAGCTCAGTGCCTTGAACAAGTAGAGCAAAACATGCAGGCAATCAGTCAACTCATCGGCCAGGTTTCCTCGTCGGCTTCTGAACAGGAGCACTTGTCTGAACAGACTAGCCAACACATTCATGTAATTGCCGAAGCATCTCAGCAAAACCTCGATGAAGTCGAGCAAGTTGAACTAAGCAGTGCAACACTTAAAAACAGAGTCGATGATTTCCATCACCTTGCGGCACGCTTCGAGGAAAAATAACCATCTCTGCTGCCACAACTCAGTTTGACTCGTTGAGGCAGCAGAACTTTTCATCCCAGCAAGATCCCCTCCAATAATTCAGCTTTTTTACCTTGCCCAGCTACTGTCCAACTCTCAGGTACGTTATTATCGCTATTCAATTGTGCTAAGAGTTATCTTTACCCCATGTACCAGCAAACACTGAAAAACTACTTTGGCTTCGATAGCCTTCGTCCGGGACAAGAAGACGTCATCACGAAAATATTACATGGTGAGTCAGCATGTGCGATTTTCCCGACGGGATCTGGAAAGTCATTGTGTTATCAGTTACCTGCGATCCAGTTGCCACACCTGACACTGGTCATTTCGCCCTTGCTGGCACTGATGAAAGATCAGCTCGATTTTCTACATAGCAAAAATATTCCCGCGGCTTCAATTGACTCAAGCCAAAGTTGGGACGAAAGCCAGCAAGTGATGCAGGGGGTAAGAAACGGTGAGATAAAGGTACTGATGATTTCAGTTGAAAGACTCAACAACGAGCGCTTTCGCCACTTTATCTCTCAGGTACCGATTTCATTGCTGGTCGTTGATGAGGCGCACTGTATCTCCGAGTGGGGTCACAACTTCCGCCCCGACTACCTCAAACTACCCAGTCATCGCCTATGGCTGAATATTCCCCCAGGTATTGCTCCTTACGGCAACGGCAACCCCCCGCAGTCATTGAAGATATGGGTCAAAAGTTTGCTATAGATAAGCAGAATATTGTGGTAACCGGCTTTTACCGGCACAACCTCGATCTGACGATTACCCCGACGGAAGAAGATAATAAACAGCAAGCCTTGTTGAACCTGCTAGAACAAGATTCCGGTCTTCCGACGATAGTGTATGTCACATTGCAAAAAACTGCCGAGCACTTAGCCAACTGGCTTAACCCCTCAGGGATACCAAACTCAGGCCTACCATGCAGGTATGGACTCAGAGCAAAGACAGCAGATCCAGCATGCTTTCATGTCTGGCAACCATCGCTGCATCATCGCAACCATCGCCTTTGGAATGGGGGATTGATAAAGCTGATATCCGACGTGTTTTTCACTATGACTTACCCAAGTCAATTGAAAACTATAGTCAGGAGATTGGCCGTGCCGGGCGTGACGGGCTAGCGTCTCATTGTACTGTTCTTGCCAATAAGTCCGGCCTGAATGTACTCGAGAACTTCGTCTATGGTGATACACCCGATCAGGAGGCAATCGAAGCCGTTCTCGGCCAGATCCAAGCCAGTCCGGGGCAATGGGAAATCATGCTTTCTCGCTTGTCGAAAGACAGTAACATTCGCCTGCTGCCACTGAAAACGCTGCTCGTCTATCTGGAAATGCACCAGATCATCGAGCCACAGTACACCTATTTTGCCGATTATCGTTTCAAGCTGCTCAAAGATCAGCAGTTTATCACCGAGCAATTTCAGGGTGAGCGTCGAGAGTTTGTCTGCCAGATTTTTGCCTGTTCTCCCAAAGCACGAACCTGGCATACTGTTGATTTTGAAGCACTATGGCAAAGCAACCAGACAGAGCGTAAACGTGTAGTCGCTGCTATCGATTATTTTAGTGAAAAAGGCTGGATCGAGCTTGAAAGCAAGCAGATGACAGACGTTTACCGCGTTAAAAATCCTCACTTTAATCTCCAGGAACAAGCTGAAAGTCTCTACGACTTATTCCAGAAAAAGGAAAATAGCGAGATTGAACGTATTACACGCATGCTGAACTTTTTTGAAAGCAGCCAATGCCTAAGCCATACCCTCGCTAGCTATTTCGCGGATGCCAATGCACCGGAGCGATGCGGACACTGCTCTGTCTGTCGCGGGCATACTGCAACGCTACCGGGCAACCTACAGTTATCTGATATTTCGGATAACGCACTTAAAGCATGGTGCGATCCTTTTATCACGGCATGCCCTTCACAGCCTTCTTCAGCCGCGGTAACACGTTTCTTGTGCGGAATGACATCACCTCTGAACACTAAGATAAAAGCTCGACAGATGAATGGATTCGCCAAACTAGAATCCTACCCTTTCCGACAGACCC
>LLEM01000017.1_pt1 | contig 37467 bp, 44 predicted proteins | sample 595841 | NCBI WGS metagenome assembly LLEM01 (sample SAMN02919313, study PRJNA255460) | bioreactor metagenome | biome: chemostat; feature: culture 2012_10.2; material: sediment; isolation source: day64 10degC chemostat 2012 inoculated with Wadden Sea sediment taken from... | place: Germany: Bremen ...
TGACTAGGCGCCCCCCACCGCTCCGCCAATACAACGAAGCCTCGTCAGAAATGCTGGGGCTTTTTGTATGCGTTGAATTTATATTCGTCCAGCGGTCGAAACTTATTAAATACCTTAATTTACTTCGATTGGCTTTGATTGTGGTTTTTGCACGGCGATAGCCTGCATGATGCCAGAGGCCATAATTACCATACAGCCGGCGAGCTGGAGTGGGCTTAGGGTTTGGCCGAAAAGCATCCAGGCCAGTGAAACGACCGCAATAGGCTCTAGGTAGGACAGAGTGCCGAAAGTGGCAGATGGTAATTCCCGTAATGCGATGACCGCGAACAGGATCGCCAAGAATCCGGGGTATTAGTCCTGCTATCGTCAGCCAGGCCCATTGAGTCAGTGCTATGGATTCATTTTGAGCTAGCATAAACGGTAACATACAGGCTGCGCCGACCATGAGCTGGTACCAGCTGCGGGTAAAAACATGTACATGCGGCGGAATTGAGCGGTTAATCAAGATAAAGCAGCTATAGCACATCATGGCAAGAACAGCATACAGCATACCTAATGCGTCCTGAGATCCAGAACCGAACTCGACATTAAACTCCATCATCATCGCGAACCTAATAAGGCGAATAGGATTAGGCCAATCGACTGTGTATTTAATTTTTCCGAAAAAATAAAATGGGCCGTTATAGAAGCGACGATGGGAGCTAGATAGATAGTCATGATGGCGTTGGCCATACTGGTATAGCTCATAGCCTGAATATAGAAAACGATGAAGCCGGCAAGAAAGGCACCGTTGATGATTACTTGCCAGGAGGGCCAGCACCACAATAAAGCGAGTTTTTTTGTCAACGGCCAGATATACCAGCATGATGATCCCGCCAAGAAAGAGGCGGAAAAAAGTCACGGTTTCAGAACTGAGGTTTGCATAGACGACAATGGCTCCGATAGTTCCCATGAAGATGGCCGATAAAGAGGCCAACAATAGATAGGGGGGGGAAGTGCTATTCGCCGTCGTGCTATCAAAATTCATTACGTGTCCTTGTGCCCTGTTTATAAGGTTATCTTAAGGCTAATTTTATAAAATGCTACCACTGTGCAAAGTGATATAGACGCTTTTTTCTGCTTTAGATTTACAACCTGCTTAGTTCTAGTAAGATATGTCTCAGTATTGAACGATGTGCAATTAACGCTAGATATAAGATAGATATGATGAAAATAGTGTTAGTGGAAGATGATTTTAACCTTAGATCTCAGCAAGAGAGCTACCTAATAAAACATGGGGTACGAAGTAGTGCTTTCGGACGAGGCATCTGCCGCTGAATTGGTCAAGTCATTACAACCTGAGCTAATAATTATTGGCCTCGTAAATCCCGGATGTGACAGTTTGGGGGGGCTTTGTCGTCAGATTAGGCCGTATGTATCGAGTAAAATTCTGTTGTTAACCCCCCCTTTTGAAGATGATATCGAGCATGTTGCGGCGTTGGAGTTAGGTGCAGATGACTTTATTCAAAGGCCGGTTTCACTTAGGGTGTTATTGGCTCGGATCAGGATGTTATTACGCCGCCAGCATATTGAAGCCGCAGTAAAAAAATCAACAGGGCGAGCGAAGGTTCAAATAAATAATGAGCAGCTTGTCTGCGGAAGCCTGAAGCTTAACAATACCCGTAGAGGTTGTATGTTGGACGATAAGCCAGTAGCGCTGACAGGATCCGAGTTTGATCTGCTGTGGTTGCTGGCTTCACGAGCTGATGAAGTGCTATCGCGTGAGTTTTTAGTTAAAACGATCCGGGGGCATAGATTATGACGGTATAGATCGCACCATGACAACAAGGTAGCGACATTGCGTAAGAAGCTTGGTGATACTTCGTCGTTTTCAAAAAAATAATAACGGTTAGAAGTAAAGGGTATTTATTCACACCAGAGAGTTGGTAGTGTGTTGAAATAATAATTAAGGTCGTAAAACATGTTAGGGAAAATACTTAAACGCACGCTATTAGGAATACTGGTTAGCGCTAGCTTATCAGTAGCCTCAGTGGCCGCTCCCGTCGGGTGGGATGAAGCAGGAAAAGAGTGGTTGAGCCAGCAATCTGAGCATTTCTCGGTGCATTTTGTTGACGGTCACCAGCAAAGTGCCGCCAAGGTACTGGATGTTGCTGAGCGGGTACGCCAAGAGCAACTTCCTTTTTTTCAGTCAGCTCCGGAAGCCCGAACTGAAATTGTGCTGGTCGATGATTTTGACTTTTCGAATGGCTGGGCCACGCCCCCCCTGCCTTTTGCCCAGATCCGCTTGTTCATGAGTCCGCCGGAAGACGGCGGCGATTTGGCTACCAGCGATGACTGGCTACACTTGCTGATCCGGCATGAATACGCTCACATCATGCATATGGAGCTTGCCAGTGGGGGCCTAAAATTCTGCAGAAAGTGTTTGGGCGTCAGGCATTTTTCTTCCCCCCATGCCCTAACACCTTCATTATTGCTCGAAGGGCTGGCGGTATATCTGGAAACGAATGAAGAGCTCGGTTACGGCCGTCTGCAGAGTAGCCAGTATGCAATGAAGATGCGAATGGAAGTTGCCAGCGGTGAGCTCAAAGACTTGGAGCAGGTTGCGGTGGCAAGCCGAGAGTGGCCACTGGGGTTACCAGTACCTTTATGGTGCGTATTTTATCCAGTATCTGTCAGAGACCTATGGTGAGGAGAAAGTTCAGGCGTTCTTAACGGGCTATAGCCGTCGGATCATCCGTATTTCTTGATCAACCGAACAGCCCAGCAGTCATTTGGCAAAGACTTCAATACGTTGTGGTTAGATTTTCAGGCTTACCTCGAGTCAGAATTTGCTCCGCAACTGACTCAGCTACAGCAGCAATTGATTGTTGGTAAAGAGATTGGTAAAGAGGTTGGCAAAGAGCGACAGCAGACACCGTATCTTCAGGTCGTTACTCATAGCGAAAGTGGCCTGCTGGTCAACCGTAACAATGGTGAAGACCGTCCGGAAATATCATCGCTTGACTCACAACTTGATGAATGGACGTCACTAACGGCCAGCAAAGATATCTCTGCTATGTCATCTCATCCGCAGTCCGGGCTGGCAGTCTCTCGACTTATTCACTATGCCGACGGCAGAAGCTACAACGATCTGTTTCTTTTTAATCATGGTCAATGGCAACAGCTGACCGAACGTCAGCGCTTTCGTAATGTGCGCTGGATGCCTGACGGCCGACAGTTGGTTGCTAGTCGTAAGGTTGCAGGTGTCAGCGAGCTGTGGTTAGTGGATGCCCCAATCACCGGAGCAAGAGCCCCGTAAGAATTTGGCGCGGTGATTCAGATACGGTACTGGGCGCTTTCGATATCTCACCGACAGGGACAGAGTTGGTTGCTGCGATGAAGCGTCCTCGGCAAGGCTGGAATCTCGAAAAGTTGAATATGGATAGCAAAACGTGGCTACCGCTAACCGATACCAAAGCAGCTGAAAGCAGTCCGAGTTACCTGCCTGATGGTCGTATCATGTTTAGCGCCGATTATGATGGTGTGTTTGATATTTATGTTCTTGATGAAAGTTGTGGTCAGCTTGATCAGTGGACACGCGAGTTGGGCGGGGCACTTCGGCCTGTCTGGCAGCCTGGCGCCGGGCTGGTTTATCAGCCTATGATACGAACGGCTATCAGTTACGGTATTTGGCTCAGCCGCAGGCGCTATCGACACAGAATATTCAACACCTGCTAGGTCGTTATGACTATCCGCCGGTGATTGAGCAAACAGTTGAAAAAAGCGAACCTGAGCCGTACAGCCCATGGTCGACTCTTAGGCCGCATAATTGGCTGCCTCTTGTTTATATTGATGATGCCAGAACACAGATTGGCGCACTGACCTTTGGTTCTGATGCATTGGGACGCCATAGTTATCAGCTTACGGCTACATGGGATTTTGATAATGAATTGGCTGATGCCAATCTAGTGTACCAGTATGACAATCGTTGGATGGCCGCGCTGAGCAGCAGCCATGACTTCGATAAAATGACGGTTGATGGTCGGAGTGACTACCGTATCACCCGTGATGACTATTTCGTGCTGCAACGTAACCACATTGTTACGGCGTTTGAAGACCAACTGAGCCTGCATGCTGGTGGTGTGCTAGACAAAGAGAGCCTTGTCTCCCAGCCCGATTTTGCCAGTATGATTGCTTTTAGGGAGAGCAACGAAACGCTGGCGGGGGCTTGCGTTGACGTTTGATAACCGTGAAGCATATCTAAATGTTCCGGGCGTCGGTTGGGGACACTATCTGGATGTAGTAGCCGAAACTAATGACTTGTTAGACAGTGACTATGAAGGGCAAAAATATCAGGCCCAATGGAAGGGAACCTGGGACTTACCGGGCAGAACCACCCTTACGGCAAGATTGGGGGCAGGCTATGCGGATGACGATGCCAAGACCTTCCGCCTCGGTGGAAAAGACTTGTTCGAGGAATCCCGTCTGTTTGGTCGTGATACACAGGCGCTGAGGGGGGGATATGACGATTCAGTCCAGCGAGGTCATCGCTATGCGACTCAAAGGCTGGTGCTGGAAACATGGTTGGGGCGTGTAGAGCGTAACTGGTCATTGTATCCGGTTGGTCTTGGTGACCTGTCTGGTTCGGTCTTTATCGATTCAGGTGCCGCATGGGATTCCGGAGAAGACCGCAACCAGCTAACAAGCGTCGGTGCGGAATTTACCTTTGAGGCAAAGTTGGGGTATAACCTGACTTTACCCGTAACACTAGGTTACGCTCACGGGCTTGATAGCGATCAGGGTAAAGATGAAGTATACCTAACTGTTTCTGGCGGTCTCTGGTAAACGCCTAATTATTGAGAATGTAGTGTCACAAGAGGTTGGCATAAACCTAGCATCACTATACTGATAAAAGTTTCCATTACGTGAGCCGTATAATGAAAACCGTCTATCTGGTATGTGATATAGAGTTATGCCAAGGAAGTAGCTTCTATGATTATTTGCGGGCACTGAAAACCCCAAACTGTCGCTATATTCTTGTGACGCCAGCTATCAGTGAGGATGCGCGAGTCGCGCTTGAGCAGCATGGTTATCGATGCCATTGCATTAGCCATTGGTGGCTGTTTGCCAAGCTGTTATGGCTGTACCCTGCAGACATCGTGCATTTTCATTTCTATGGTTTAGGCCACCCATTTCTGTTGGTAGCACGAACTTGTTGCTCCAACGTCCTAGTATCAGTTCACCACTCTCTTTCCAGTAATATTGCTGATTCAGCGAGAATACGGTTCAAAAGGTGGTTCTATAGCAAACTGGTATCGCACCTGATTGCCGCATCACCATATGTCGAGGGGTGCCTGAGGCAAGATATCAGCCCCGAGAAAATCCATTTGATCGCCAACGGTATCGATATTGATCGGTTCCGTTATCAGGAACCGTTACCGTTCAATGGTATTTTGCGTTGTCTTTTTGTAGGCAATCTGACTGAGCAAAAAGGGATCTTGTTATTATTGTCCCTCTTTTCTAAACCTGAAATCGCTGCAATTGCAAAGTTGACGATCATTGGTGACGGGGTGTTACGTTCCGAGGTCGAACAGCATGCGGAGGCCAATCCTGCGATCACCTATCAGGGTGAAAGCTCTCAGGTGGAAAAGTTGCTGAAAAATGCCCATGTCATACTGTTGCCTTCGCAATGGCAGGAAGCGTTTGGTGACGTGGCTGCGGAATCGATGGCGGCAGGAAGAGCCGTTATTGCTCAGCCCAAAGGCGGGTTGGCACAGTTATTTCAACATGAGCGGCAGGGCTGGTATTTGGATTTCAATGATCCTCTGGCATTTCTGGATCGCTTGCAGCAGCTTCACTCCGAGCCAGAACAATTAAAGGAGGCCGGTCGGGAAGCGCGTAGTTGGGCGTCATGCCACTTTGCCCTAAGCCGTCAGATCCAACAGACACTTTCGATTTATCACAGGCTATTATTGCCTTCTCAAACTGATGCCACACTCAGTCCTCTGGATGGAAGTCGATGATGAAAGTGTTGTATCTGAGTTACTTCTCACCTCCCCATTTGCATGCCGCAGCGAATCGCAGCCAGCGTTTTGCTCAATATCTTGCCCGAACAGGATGTGAAGTTCAGTTGGTTAGAGAGCAGTGCACTTCACGTTTCTCTCGTCAAGAGAGCCCAGCTTGCTGGCAGCACGAGGCATTGATTGCCAATCAAGCTATTGTCTCATGGAATATTGAGTGGCTATGGCGCAGGCAGGAGAACGTGCATTGGGGCTGGGTGATCCCGAGTTTGTGGCAGTGCTGCCTGCACATCATGGCAAATCGGCCTGATGTCATTATGGTCAGTTGTCCGCCGTTTAGCAGTTCGTTGGTCGGCTATTATCTGTCGAGGTGGTTTGATCTGCCGCTGGTGCTGGACTTTCAAGATGGTTGGTCACGAGCAAGCTACTTCGCTGCAGGCAAAATATCGTGCTGGGAGAAGCTGGCATTGAAGCAAGCAACAAAACTGGTGGTGACCTCGCAGTCAGACTGGATTGCCTATCAGCGGTTGGTCGGTGAAGACAAGGTTGTCTGGATCCCCCAATAGTTACGATTTTGTCCTTGATCATGCTTCCAAGAATAATGCGGTTTTCACCCTAGGATATTGCGGAACATGGGATAGTTTTCGTCGCTCGGCGAAAGGTATTCTATGCCAACTGGCAGCTGCTCCATTTTCATTTCGTTTCATCAATATAGGGGATAGCCAGCCGGATTTTGTCGCCTTGGTAGAGCAGTACGCTCTTATGGACTCCGTTGTAATGATCGGGCAGGTAGAGAAAAAACAGGGACAAGATGTTCTGGCCCAGTGTGATGCATTATTTATTCAAAACGGTCCGCCGGACCGGGGCAAGAAAGATACCCACTTGGCCGCCAAGGCGGTTGACTATGTTGCCAGCGGCAGGCCGATACTGGCCGAATTACCTGAAGGGGAAACGCTCAGCTTTTTGCGGCGGTATGCCGGAAAGCTCCATGAGGTAAATATCGGGGGGGATCCGGAAGGTTATCAGCAGCAGTTAAATGCGTTGTATCAGCAATGGCAGCAAAACCCACAACAGGTATATCGCTCTAGCGACGAGTTCTATCAGGCTTTTGATGCCCGGGTATTGGCAAGCCGATTATATAGGATATTGAATGAAGCACGAGCATAAAAAATACGGCCGTTTAGCTGACAGAGAGTGTGGGAGTCTTTCTGTTTAATCAGCTAAAGGCCGTATTGGTCTTTGTGTACTGTGCCGAGATTAGTGTAGTTCCCAGTCGCCTCCCAACGCCTTGTTCAGACCGACGGCGACATTGGCCGTTTGCAGCTTAGCGGCAATAACGCGATCGGCGATGATATGTTGCTGACGCTGGGCATCCAGCACAGTGAGATAGTCGGCCAAACCTGCGGCATACAGAGATTTGGCTTTCTTCACTGCCTTGTCTGTTTCAGCCTTGGATTCCAGTAGCAGCGTCTGGTATTGCTGGCTGTTCCCGTAACCGTTTAGCAAGGTTTCGACCTCGCCAATGGCGTTGTTTACGGTGTGCTGATAAGACAGGGCACTGCTTTTGAAGCGAGCTTCCTGAATTTCAATGAGGGCATCATTGCGACCGCCGTCAAAGAGATTCCAACTCACACCGATGTTAGCTATCCAGGTTGTCGAGTCACTGCTGAACAGATCATCAAAATCCTTGGCCAGTACACCCGGCGCACCAGTGAGGTAGAACTTTGGATATTGATTGGCGATGGCTGCACCAAGCTCGGCATTGACGGCGGCCATCTCACGCTCGGCTATCCGAATATCAGGTCTGCGCTGGAGCAGATCAGACGGTAGGCCGGTTGGAATGATCCCGTTCAGCTCTGGCATAGGCTGAGACGCCGGTAAGGGCAGGCCCTGACTGAGGCGAACTTTCATTGCCGTAGGTGTTTCACCCAACAAGATGGCCAGTCGCTGTTGGTGGACATTCTCGGCTGTTTGCAGCTGAGGAATAACGGATTTTGTCGCTGCCAGCATCGCTTTGGCGCGGGCAAGATCCAACTCGGATCCATACCCGCTTCTGAGCATCTTTTGGATCAGCGCAAGCGTTTCTTCCTGATCGCTAACCATTTCAGTGGCAATCGCCCTTCTCGTCTGAGCCCCCGCGCATCTGCAAATAGTTATGGATCACATCCGAGGTGATCATTGTCGTCAATCCTCCGCGGAAGATATCGGCCTGTTCTTTACGGATGGCTGCGGCCTGAGCCTGTTTGTCGATCCGACCGAACAGATCCATCTCCCATGCAATAGTGGCCCCTGCATGAAATGCTCCCTGGCTCGAATCGACAAGAGCAGTGCCGAGCGGATTGTTAGATGAAACCACCGGACCGAGCAAAGGATCATTTTCGCTGAGCCCGAACGATGAATATCCGGCTCCTAGACTAACCGTCGGTACTTTGAATGACTCCACTACATTTTGGTAGGCCTGAGCCGCTTTGATACGCTCGGCCGCGATTTTTAGCGGTATATTTTGCTGCTGCGCATCGGCGACCAGCTGGTTCAACATGGTGTCGTTGAACTGATACCACCAAGTACTGGCACTCGCCGGTATTGCCTGCTGACTGGTGCCTGCCGCCTGTTGATACAGGTATTCAGTATCGAGTGTCTGCTCGGGCAGCTGGTAATCCGGCCCGGTTGCACAGCCTGATAGCGCAAGGGCAACAACGACTGATGATAGTTTAAGCAGTTTCATTGTTGAGCTCCTTGGCGTGCGCAGTTGAATCAGAACGGTAGAACAGGCGATACAACGCCGGCATCACAAACAGTGACAGTATGGTTGCAGCAGCAAGGCCGCCGATGATGGTTGCCGCCATTTGGTCGAACAAACGGTCTGAAAGCAGCGGGATCATGCCGAGAGCCGTGGTTAGTGCACCCATGGAAATGGCCATGGTTCGGTTGAGGGTGGCCTGGGTGATTGCCTCTTCAAGCGCTCGACCGTTGGCGCGTTCCAGTTCGATCTGATCTATCAGTACGATACCGTTTTTGATGATCATGCCTGACAGGGCAATAGCACCGATCAGGCCATAAAGCCGAACGGCTTGTCCATCAACAGCAGGAACCAGCTGGCTCCCGTAGCCGCCAGCGGGACAGTCGTCATGATAATGATCGGCTGTTTGAATCCATTGAACAGGGCAACCAGGATGATCACCATGATCAGTACGGCTTTTGGCAGTTGCATGAAGGTGTCGACCACGGAGCGGTGCTCGTCGTAGTATTCGCCGCCCCCCCACTCGAACTGGTAACCCGGCGGCAGTGCGATGGCTTCGATAGCTGTTGCAACCTGCTGGCGGACTTCCGAAGCTGTATCGCCGTGCACATCGGCCTGAACCGTAATGGCCGGCAGGCGGTTACGACGCCAGATCATGCTCTCTTCTGTTGTCAGCTCAAATCCGTCGACGACCTGACCGAGCGGAACACTGTGGAGGCCAAGTAAAGAGCGCACTGGTAGAGTCTCCAGAGAGTCAATATCTGCATTGGCACTGCGTAGTTTAATCGGTATCAGCTCATCACCTTGATGGAGCTGGCTTAGCGTTACGCCATCGGTGGCGCGTTTGATGGCAAGGGGCAACATCGGTACGGTTGATACCCGCACGGCGTGCTTGTTCCTGATTCATTACCGGAACCAGTACCTTGCTTTGTTGACGCCAGTCATCACGGATGTACTTGGTATGGGGATTTGCGGCTAACACCTGCTGAGCCTGTTGCGATAATTGGTGCAGGACTTCTGGGTCCGGGCCGATGAAACGAGCTTCGATACTGTACTTATCCTTGGTGGCCAGCTTCAGTGGACGGAAGCGTGGTTCGGCATGGGGGGGAAATTCAGTTTTCAGCCACTTGTCGCCACGCTCGACCAGGTTGGCAATCGAGTCATAGTTTTGGGTGTTGATCAGTATTTGTCCGTAGCTCGAATCGAATGGTTCGGGCTCGACAGTGACCGAGAAACGCGGGGCACTGGCGCCAACAAAGGTCGAGATATTTTTGACCTCTGGCTGTGTCAGTAGCCATTGCTCAATCTTCTTCATGTCCTTGGACGTATGCTCAATCTGGGCACCGTTGGGTAGCCAATAGTCGAGAAAAACCATTGCTCTATCTGAGCTCGGCATGAAGTTGACCGAAATCTTCGGCACGACAAAAGCGGTGATTGCCAGCAGCGGTATCAGAAATGTGAGGCTCTTTAGTGGGTTGCTTACTGTAAAACTTACCGCTCGGTTATACAGTGATGGTTTTGCATCAGCGTCGGCATCTGTGTTTACTTGTTTAGGTTTGATCCAGAGCCAGCACATCAGCGGCGTGACAGTCATGGCAACTAGCCAAGAAAGCAATAATGACGAGCACATGACCCAGAATACCGATACGGCAAACTCAGCGGAGTCTGTCTGCGAGAACAGAACCGGGCTGGCCCCCATAATAGCGATGATAGTTGCGCCCAGCAGTGGAATGGCGGTTTCCTGAATAGTGTTCCTGCAGGCACTGAGGCGTTCAACCCCTTTGTTGAGCTTGGCTATGATCATGTCGGTAACCACAATGGCGTTATCGACTAGCATACCCAGTGCGAGGATAAAGGTACCCAGTGATACTCGCTGGAGATCGATGGCGGCAAGTTTCATGTAAATCAAGGTGAGCAGAATAGTCAGCAACAGGCTGCTGCCGACGATTAAAGCACTTTTGAATCCCATGAACATCCACAGGATCATGACCACAATCGCCACACTTTCGAGCAGGTTGGTGACAAAGTTATTGATGGACTTATCGACTTCCTCAGGCTGAAAGGCAATGGTGTTGATTTCTACGCCGACAGGAAGTAGCTGCTGGTAGTCGGCAATGATTGCGTTGAGGGAGTCGCCCAGAGATACCACATTGATCCCCGTTAACCGGACTAACGGCTAGGGTAATGGCATCGAGCCCGTTGAAGCGGCTCTCGGACAATGCCGGTGATTGGTAGCCCATTGAGATCTGAGCGATATCGCCTAGTCGGATAAGGCCGCTGCCGAGTTCTCCAATGCCTCCCTTGATGGTCAGGTTGCGAATATCATCAAGCGAGGTGAACTCGCTGCCCTGATCGATACGGATCCGCTCGATACCGGCTTTGAAGCTGCCAGCATCATAGGTCATATTTTGGCTTGCCAGCTGGTTGAGCACCTGAGCAGAAGATAGACCGTATTCGGCCAGGCGCTCATCGGGCAGGTCAATATTGACGACCTGATTGCGTACACCGTGAAGCTCAATCTTTTTGATCCCCCTCAACGGTTTTCAAACGTCGTTGCAGTTCTTTGGCATACAGGCGAAGCTGGCTAGGTTCCACACCGTCACCGGATATGGCAAACAGCATGCCGTAGACTTCCGAAAACTCATCCTGAACGATGCTGATTTGGGCCGAGGCTGGTAAGGTCAGTTTGCTATCGGCTACTTTCCGGCGCAATAAGTCCCATTGCTGAGGAAGCTGCTTCGAATTGGTGGCTTCCTGCAAATCAACGAAAATCATCGAGCTTCCGGGACGGGAAAGTGAACGTAGTTTCCACAGCGAGCCCATTTCCTGCAATTTGGTTTCGAGCTTGTCTGTGACTTGCTCTTCGACCTCTAATGCCGAGGCTCCCGGGTATAAGGTGACGATAACGGCACTTTTCACCGTGAACGATGGATCTTCAAGTTTGCCCAGTTTGAAATAGGATAGCGTGCCGGCAACGATACACAGGACACAGAAAAATGAGATAAAGGTACGTTGCTTAATAGCAAATTCAGCTAAGTTCATGTGCATTACCTCTATTGGACGGCAGAAGCGATTTCAATCGCACCGACTAACTGGTTAGGTTTGAGATAATGGGTCCCGGCGGTGATCAGTTTGTCACCGGTCTGAATGTTGCCGGTGATGCAGGTTTGGCTACTGTGAACCGATTGAATATCAACGCGGTGAAGTACTGCCTTAGCCTCTTTGACTACAAAAACGCCTGCTCCTGCTCCTGATTCTGTATTCACAATGGCGGAATAGGGCACACAATAGCTGTTCTCTTTTTTCTCATAGGGGATCTTTAATTCAACCGCTTTGCCCGGTAGCAAGTTGCTGTTTGTCTTATCAAGTACGTAAGTGAGGGTATAGGTTTGCTTGATGGGATCCGGTAGGGTGCTGGTTTCGGTTAACTGGGCGGGTATCGCTTGTTCAGAATCATACCAGCTAACCATTGCCGTAGTGGCGTGACTAACTTGCGAGGCTAGGCTTTCCGGTACATCGATCACTGCCTGAAGCTGTTCCGGCTGATGCAAAGTGAATACCGGCAGACCGGGTGCAACCTGTTCAAATTTCTCGTTGAATCGCTTGCCGATTATGCCCTCGAAAGGGGGGGCTTTAAGTTCGGTATAGCTCAGGGCATCTTGGGCTTTCTGAAGGTTCTGCCGGACCACTTTTACCATGGCATTGCTACGTTTGTACCCGCTCAGAGCGCGATCTAGATTGACTGCGGCAATGGCGTTATCGCCAGTGGCTTGCTTTACCCGCTTTAGCTCAATATCTGCAAGGGCTTGAGCTGCTTTTGCCTCTTCCAGCCGGGCTTCAAGCTCCATGACTGTTACTTGGTAGTCATGAGGATCAAGGCGGGCGATGGTCTGTCCTTTGGTAACCGAGTCCCCCCCGGTATTGACCAGTACCTGTTCAATCGTGCCGGGAACCTTGAAGGCCAGATTGGCGCTGTCGACGGCTTCGAGTACCCCCCCAGAGAAGCGCTTAAGGCCCTGTTGGTTGATTGCACCCAGTTCGATGACTTGGACTGGGCGGGGGGGGATTTGTCAGCTTGTTTGGCTGGGGGGGCTTCTGTACATCCGGTTAGCACGAAGGCGGCTAACGGTGCCAGAAGAAATAATGGTGAATGTTTCATGATTGACTCCCACTGTCATTTGGAAGTCATTGTAGGGAGAACCTAGATATAGATATGTATTCAAGTGCGTGAAAGACTGTCACGAAATTTGTGACAATATATGATTTTCAGCCACTTTTTCATGGTGCATCGCAATTGTCGCACTGAAATTAGATCAAAACCTGTGACAAAATTAGAGGATTTTGGGGATCTCACAGAGTAAGTGATCAATAAGCAATCTTGTCGCGCGGCTAACGCCGTGGCGGTCAGGGTACAGTAACCATAAGTCTTCTATTTTCGACTGGTAGTCAGGCAGAACCCGAACGAGTTCGCCGTTTTCCATCGCACTAACGGCCAGTAACAGAGGTAAAAAGCTGAGCCCCCCCTGACCTGCAATCATAGAGTGACGGATAAAGTTGGTGCTGTTGCTGCTGAGCTTGGGTGAGACCTTGATTTTGCTATCGGTGAAATGCCAGGTATCTTCTAGGGAACCGTCTGGCCAGCGGTAGCAAATACAGCGATGGTTAGCGATATCATTGACGCTTTCTGGCATGCCATGCTGCGCAATATAGCTTGGACTGGCTAACAGGAACCGACTGATCTCGGTGATACGACGTGCGATGTAGCTTGAATTCTGAAGCTGGCCGATATGAAAGGCCAAATCTAGACCTTGTTCATAGATATCGTGATAGCTATTGCTGCTGAATCGGACATCCAGTTCAATGTCCGGATACTGTAGCTGAAAGGCGGCAAGGATCGGCTGAATAGCTTCATCACTGTCGGGAAGGATGCCTATTTTTACTTTGCCGACAGGCTTGTCGTCCAGCTTGTCGATAGCTTCTTGGGCACGTTCGATCCCTTCGACAACTTTGAGTAACTCTTGGTAGTACACTTCGCCGTGCTGGGTCAGGCGTAGCTTGCGGGTTGTGCGAAAAAATAGCTGGGCATTAAGGTGTTTTTCAAGCTCGCCGATCCGCCTACTCACATTGGCCCCTGGGAAGATCCAGCGCGTTTGCTGCTGCGGTAAAGCTACCGAGCTGAACCACGGAAGTGAATAGTTTTAGGTCGTCGAGACGCATAACAACATTGCCTAACAGAGTGAGAAACTCGGGCTAGTGTGGCTCAACCAGAAGCAGCAATCAATCTCTATCAAATGCTGCTATGGCTATTGTGCAGGGCTTTATTGCCGTGATGGTGTATTACTTTTGCTCTTGTTTACGGAATTGCTCTTTAAACTGGCTGGCGGTCATGCCAAACCACAGCCTGTCGTCGAAACCGCCTTCGAGTCGGTAGTAATCCTGCTGACGCCCCTTCGAGAATGAACCTGTTTTTTCAAGTACACGTGCCGAACCAAAGTTGCTAGCGTAGCAATCTGCACTGACTTTATGTGCGCCAAGCTGCTCGAATGCCAGTGTCGTTGCAAATTGGCAGCCTAGCGTCCCTATTCCTTTACCCCCCCATGCGTGTTCCGGTAGCTGGTGGCCGACTTCAAAATTACCAGCCAGCATCATTGCTGGAGTGATGCCGATCATCCCCCCATATAAGCACCTTCTTTATCCCTGAGAATAAATGTCGGGCTGTCAGGCCAATTATTTTCTTTTATGGCTTGCTGGGTATTGTCGATAATTGGGTTGAAAAAGGCCTCGTAGACTTCAACGGGTGACGGAGCGAAGAATAGGTATTGGTTTACGTTCGGGTTTTCTAGCATCTTGATGATATCAGCAAGGTCGCTCTGACGTATCAGTTGAACCGATAGGGTCTCGCTCAGCTGGTAGGAGTGGCCTTGTTTGAGTAATTGGTATTGCTCTTGTTTTTGCTTCTGTTTTTGCATATGTCGGTATCATTTATTCGCTGTGGGGTTGGTGTATCTTAGCGTTGGCCCGACAGCAAATATTGAACAAAAGCGACATTATCACGTTAATTAGCCCCCTTAGCCTTACCTTTTATATCGGCATCTTGAGTTAGCTTGGGTATAAGTTAGTCAGGATGGCTCAATTTTGGTGGTATTCGTAACACTGGCTGGTTGTTTTCGCTAACCAGACTGACAAGGCGTGATGCATGTATCGTAAGTGGTTGATTTTATTTGAACTCATCTTGGTGTAAAGTTTGCTAGTCATTGAAGTAATTAGAAAAACTATCAGAGGACAAGGAAATGGGACATACGGGTGTAGTGATTGTGGCGATTGTTTTTACCTTTATAGGGCTGCAGCGTTATTTTAGTTACAGGACTGAGATGAAAAAGCTGGAGAGCAAAGGTAATAGTGGTGAGGTTCAACAATTACGGCATGAACTGCAGATGTTGCAACAACGAGTCGGTGTACTTGAAAAAATAGTGACGGATAAAGGATATCAATTGAAGGAAGAGATCAAGAACCTGTAATTTTCTCGCGGTAATAATAAGCCGGTGACATGACTAACAGCAGCCCAGTCGTGTCCCATAGTCTAATTTGGCTAAAAGCCGCCTGGAAGATCAAGCGGCTTGTCATAACTGGGAAGAATTCTTTTTAATTCAGCTTAGTGGCCAGCGTGTGCGTTTTTCATTTCCTTTGTCTCTTGGCCTGCAGGTTTATATGTTGCTTTCTCAACAGCAACGTCAATTTTAATTGCGCCTGCCTTTGCAAAGTGAAGCGTTAGCGGGAAGCGATCGCCTAATGCTGGTACTTTTTGTAGATCAAAAAACATAATGTGATAGCTACCAGGCTTCAAAGTACGCGTACTATTGGCTGGAATATCAATGTTTTCAACTTCACGCATTTTCATCATGCCATCTTCATGAATATGGGCGTGAAGCTCTGTCTTGCCTGCAATAGGTGATTCAGCACTTAGCAGTGTATCGTCTTCATCGCCGTGGTTCATGACATTGAAAAAAGCAGCCGCTACGGCTGATGTCGGTGGTACCTGTTTCGACCAAGGGTGATCAATGTGCAGATTGCCACTTTTGTAGTCGTGTGCATTTGCAAAGCCGCTCAATAGTAGCGCGCAACCCAAAATGATATTGATGATTTTTTTCATGACTTTCTCCATGACTTTTTCAATGTCTGAGGCATTCTTAGAATAATTTGCCATCAGAATTTTCTAGTTTCTTATTTGTCGAGGTTTACTCGACAACATTTATTATTGGTCTATTACGACTATTGTTTAGCCGTATTACTAAGTGAGCTAGCTATGACATGGTGGAGAATGTTTAGGTGCATAAGAGAAGTAAATACGCTCGGAGACCGATTTTCGGTTCGCAAGACGGATCTTCTGATGCAATGAGAGTAATACAAGCAGGAAAAATAGCGCTTCAGCAGGAAAAATACCGATCGATTGGTGGTGTTTTAGGAGCGGGCAGTGGAATTTGATATCACTATGTTCGTTCTGACCATCGTGTTGCTTTGACAAGGCCGAGTTTTGCAGTTGCAGTGAGTCAACGTTAATCCACTTTAGCCCTTCACTGGTACAGATCAGAACTTTCTCGCCTGTCAGCCAGTTTCCACCGCCCTCATATTGGGATGGGTTTAGAATAACGACCGAAGAGAGAAAATTAGTGAGCAGGATAGCCAAGATGGTAAGGCTAATTATCCATCTCCTGCTTTGATGTTTCCTGCTGCTGATATTCATCGGATTATTATCTACCGCCTAAAAGAGTGATGCATAATATCAAACTTAGTACAACTCTGTAACTATATGTGTAAATGGTTTGTTTCCGGTTTGAGATGTCAATACTGAAAAGATGCATTTGCTCAGTGTCATCTAACTTGCTGACTATTAAGAGTTACTATAAAAATTTTATGTTTGTGCATTTATTGAACGAATATACTTGTGAGGACTAATAACAACGCAGGTGTTTATTTGTAACGAGTTGCTTTTATTTTTGTTAAAGGGGGGAGGGGGCGTCCATAAGCAAAAAAAGCGTTATACCGTCCTGAGCCTTAGACGATATAACGCTGAACATTAGCAAAAAGTGTAGAGCGAGTTATGACTTGGTGAATCTGTAAGTCTGGATTTTTTCTTCTTTACCATTTACCTGGGCATAGGTATCAATCATCCAGACATTTTGCCCGGCAAAGGCCAATTCAAGGCGGACAGTTGATGAGTCGATGCCTTCAATGACACTGACATCGTTTGATGTTGGATAATAATTGTAGCGGTTCATGCCTGATTGATACTCACCAGCAAACTGGACCGGTACATTGTTAATGTTGCTATTAACCGATAGCGTGTAGCCCGCATCTGGGGGGGTGTAGGCAAAGTTTGCGGTCAATTGAAGCGGTTGTTTGTTGTTATCGATGGCAAGATCCTGAATTTGAATTCGGGCCTCGGTTGTTTTCGCCAGTGAACCTATCGCTTTCGCGCTGGCTGTCACAGGTTGTTCTGATGCACCGCTCCAGATGCTGACATTCCATTCACCGGTAAAGTTATTCAGTTGATCCCAGTTCTGATATGGTGCTGTGGAAGCATTATTACCATTGCCAATTTGAGCGAGTGAATCATTGCGGCTATCGTGGCGGATATTCTCGCGGTTATTTTGAATATCGTTGGTTGCACCAGCCACGCCTCCAGCGACACCGCCGGCCACGGCACCTTTCATAGCAAGCTCTGCATCACCTGTTAGCGCACCAAGCGTCAAGCCTAGTAATGCGCCGCCCGCGGCACCTTGTTTGGTGGATGCATTCGGATCATCTTCGCCGGGATTGACACAGCCAGTCAGTAGCGTAAGACCTAAGACGGAAGCGATAGAGGTTTGTATGAAAGTATTCATTGCCGTGCCCTTTTCTCAAACTGATTATGATTTGTTCTTTTATGGGGGCCAAGATTAGCAGTCGTTTTCTGAATGCATTCTGTACGAATTGAGCAGTGTTTTATATGTAAGGAGGTGTGTCAAATCGTTAGAAAAACGACATACGATCTAGTGGCTGTGAGAGGTTCCGGACAAATTGATAACAGCTATACCGACGGCAACAATTGCCATACCCAGCCAGACTTTTGCATCAAGGTGCTCTTTGTGTATCAGGCTAGACATTGCGGTAACGACGACGATGGCCAGTCCCGCCCATGAGGCATGTACGATGCCGACAGGTAAACCTTTCATGGCCTGGCCGAGGAAGAGGAAGGCAACCAAGTGACCCAGAATGACAATGGCGCTTGGTAACAGATTGGTGAAACCATTAGTTGATTTTAATGCCACATGCGAAGTGGCTTCGGCCATTACGCCAAGTAATAGAAATATCCAGCCCACGTGAACCCTTTTCAGCGTTGATTGTTGATGTGGGCCTATTTTATTTGTTTCTCATCTAATGATAATGGTATCTAATGGCAAATTACTTTTACGCTATGTAATAATAAGAGTCGCAATAATATGGAGATATGTTGGTCAGCCCAATTCGGCATGTTTTCGACTGGGCTGCCAATGTTGTTAGGCCGTTAGTGGTTTGGCATAGAAATAACTCAAAATTGTGTTAAGTCTTTTGCTTCTATAATTTCACGCTCGAAACCATGCAGGGCTGTCTGAATCATCGCATTGCCGAGTTGGGTTGTCGTGGTGGTGTAGTGTGGGAAAAGCTTCATAATCAATGGATTCATTATCTTTAGCGCAGAATACATAGCGCTGTAGATTGCGGTTTTAGATCGGATCCCTCTCAGTGGCTGGATGAAGGCCGGACGGAACATATAGCTGCCTTTGAAAGGGAGTGTTTGAAGCGCCGCTTCGGTTTCACCTTTTATCCTTGACCACATGGTTTTGCTATTAATGTCAGTTCCCGAGCCACTGACAAAGCAAAATGTCATTTCCGGATTATGTTCGAGAACGGTATGTGCAAAGGCTAAGGTAAGATCATAAGTTGCCACCCGATAATCATGCTCACTCATGCCTACCGACGATACGCCCAGGCAAAACAGCGTTGCATCATAGCCTGTGAGTTGGTCGGCTACTTGGGCTATTTGCATAAAGTCGTCAATGATTAACTCATGCAATTTGAGATGGCTGACGCCACAGCTTCGCCTAGCGACGACGAGCACTTCACTGACATCAGGCGAATCAAGTGCCTCCAATAATGCCCCCTTTTCCTACCATGCCTGTTGCGCCAGTAATGATTAGTTTCATTTATCCTTCCTTCGATGCTGAAGTTTGAACTAGTTGTGAAATATTGTTTTCTAGCTCGCTGTAATACGGGTTCCAGGTCAGCCGAGCATGGATCTTGCCCCTCTCTTTATATCCCCCCCATGCCGAAAACCAAACCGGCTCGCCGTTATTGCACCGATTGGTGTCACCACTGCTGAAGCTGTTTTCACACATGATCTTTTCTGCTTTGTCACCATAGTAGGGGGGGTTAGATGGGGCGAAAATGGGGGGGCTCATGTGTGAACCGGTACTGATCTTGAATTGTTCAAGGTGCATCGTTTTTTTGAACGATACGGTGGTTCGGTTGTTTACTTTCCCCCCCATACCAGATCAATTGATTGGATGCATGTTTAAAGCGGGTTTCAAACAGGTTTCTGACTACATCGGGGTCGATGATGCTATCGGCCTCGCTGACCGCGATAAGGGTAGGGATCGTCAACGTGTGCAGCGTTAGTTTGTCCCTAAGCGCAGTCGCGCTATCCGAATAGGCTATGGCACCGTTTAACGGTGCTGAATTGTAACGGGCAAGGTTATTTTCTGCGGCTTGGTAGCCATCCCAAAATGCTGCCACGAGCGGGGGGGTTAGTTTTTCCAGGTAAGGTGTTTGGGTCTGAAAACCGGGTGAGAACAACAACAGGCCGTCAATATCACCCTGATCGAGAGCATGGATTGTGACGAGATTGGCGCCAGTCGAAAAGCCGCCCAGCCAAACTTCGTCGTATTCTTGTTTTAGCTGGTTGGCATAGTGATCGACTGTAATTTGCCAGTCTTGGTAGCTTGGCAGCATCATGTCTTGCGGTTTACTGCCGTGACCTGGCAGCAACAGAGTTTGCACATAAAAACCTTGCTCTGCCATGGTATTGGCGAGATCGGAAAAGCTGTAGGGAGAATCCCCAAGGCCGTGGACAAACAGAACTGCCTTGTTGGTAGGCTGATCGGGAGTTAGCTCAAACGGCATATTCATTGCCAGCTCTTTGCTGTGGTTGCTGGTGATGAAATCGCGGTTGTGACGCAGCCAGTTTTCCGTCTCTTCCAGATACAGATCAAAGCTCGGCTGGATGTAGTTGTAATAGTCGCCCGATAGATTCAGCGGAAGCGAGCGTGACAAATTTGAGGTGCAACCGGCACTTACAATCATCGTTATGATGATTGCAATAATAGAAGTGTATTTTTTTCATACTGGGGTAACCTGTATTCTAGCTACATGCTTAATTTAGAACCCTAAACTGGGACGGACTGACACCTGTGTTCTTTTTGAATAGCTTGGTAAAGTGTGCCGGATAGTCGAACCCCCAAACTGTAGGCTATTTGGCTTATCGGCTGATTGGTTCCCAATAGCTGCGTTTTAGCGCGGTCAATGATGAAAAAGTGAATATGATCCCGCGCACTTCTTCCGGTTTCTTTTTTTAATAAATCACTGAGGTAATTGGGCGAAATACCAAGCTGCTGTCCACAGTAGGTTACGGTAGGAATACCGGACTCTAAGGCTTCATCCTTGTTGTAGTATTGGATTAACAGGTTTTCGAAGGCAGAGACAATGTCCTCGCTGGCATTTGTACGTGTATAAAACTGACGATCGTAATAGCGGGTGCAGTAGTCCAACAATAACTCAATATTTCCCGCAATGAGGTGTTGGGTGTGCCTATCAATATGTTGATTGATCTCTTTTCTTATTTTATCGACCAGCTCATTCAGTGTTTGCTTCTCATCTTCTGAGAGGTGTAGTGCTTCGTTGACGTCATAGGAGAAGAAGGAATATTGTCCTATTTTTTTCCCCCAGTTGTGATTTGCGGATCAAGTCGGGGTGAAATATCAGCGTCCAACCTTCATAGTCTCCATCATCCTCAGTGCTTTCTGCTTCTGCGGGCGTCATTACCTGACCCGGAGACATGAAGACCATGGTGCCTTCTTCAAAGTCATAGGAGCTTCTGCCATATGACATTTTGCCTGTCATACCTTCTTTCATTGAAATGATATATAGATCAGAACTAAAGCAGGTACCAGCAAGATCCATATTCAGACAGTCGTTATTAAAGACGGAAACCAAAGGGTGTTTGGGTTTTCCAAGGCCCAGCATCTGGTGGGTTTCAGAAACATTTTTAATATTGATGATATTATTCATACTCTTCCCGGCGTCTTATCCTGATTGGTATTACTGCACGCTGCCACGTCAATTACATCATATTGAAAACTCGATGCCGGTCATTTCCTCTGAGTGTCTCCAGAGCTCACTGGCTAGTGTTGTGTCATGTGCCCTTTTATTGGACTTTACTGTGACAGGGTAGCCGCGCATTTCGAAAAAGGCGGCAGGCCCGAAGAAATCACCTGACTCGACACTATCATCGAACCCAGCACGCAATGTTGGCAATGCCCCCCCCATACTGGTATCTTGCGCAAAGAAATTATTCAGGAAAGAGAAAAAACCTGTGTGGCGCTGTAGTTCTGTTTCTGTCCATCCCGGGTGGGCAGCTGTCACTATCGGCGCATCTTTTATACCTTTCAGGCGGCGATTTAATTCGTAGGCAAAGTATAGGTTGGCTAACTTACTGTCACCGTAGGCTTTGTTGGTGTTATACGACCTGTTGCTCCAGTGGATATCAGAAAGGTTAATATTGCCAAATCGATGGGCGAGACTCGAAAGTACCACGATTCTAGAGCCCTTGGTGTTCATCAATAACGGGAGCAGACGTCCCGTTAGCGCAAAGTGGCCAAAGTGATTGGTGCCCATCTGGATTTCAAAACCATCAGTCGTTTTCGAATACGGGCACATCATGATCCCGGCGTTATTTATAAGTACGTCGAGCTGCGTAAAATCATGAATTATTGAATCTGAAAACGCTTTGATAGATTCAAGGCTGGTGAGGTCAAGCTCACGAGCAGAGATATCTGCCTCAGGGTGCTGTGCCAAGATTTCATCGATGACACGCTGCCCTTTTGCCATGTTTCGAACTGCAAGGATGACAGAGGCGTTTTTACCGGCCAGGATCTGGGCAGTTTCTTTGCCTATACCGCTGGTTGCCCCCTGTAATAACGACCAATCGACCTTGTTGATTATGGATATCTTGGGCGTTCCAGTTTGATGTTGCCATAATTTCACCTCTATCTTGGGTTTGAACTCGTTTGATAGCGTCATTATAGAGATGGTTGCTTTTGTGGGCTTATACCTATCACAGAGATACTTATACATTTTACAGGTGAACATTTAACTGTCTGATTTATAGAGGGAATGAGTTTGAAAGTCAGGATAGGAATGGTCCTATCCTGATGTGTTGGTAAGGGAGCTAGCGATGGGGCAGTTAGGAATTCAACAGTCCTTTCAGCGCATTAACAAACTTGTATTCGTTTTGAGCATCTAGATTAATGCTCCACACCATGGCACCGCCGAATTGTGGATTGGCACAAATCGTTTCGTATTGGTCGTGAATAAGCTGGTAGATATTATTAGGGACATCAGGAGCGGTAAATATACTTGTTCCCGCGGCTTGTCTATCTGCAGGCTCTCCAATGGCAATCTTGGTTTCGGTAGGAATATTTTTTGTTAGGTTCGTAAAGCTATTGGAAATAAATTCAACATCCGTTTCATTCGTATCGTTAATTACAGGCCACTGATTGTTATAGGCCTGAATAAACAGGTAGTCAAAGCGATTATTGCGAACAGCTTGGTCATACATACGGCAATTACCCGCTGAAACCAATATGAGGTCAGTCTCATGTGCGCCCTGATTGAGCTGTGGCGCTGCGGTAATAACCAGTGATGGTTCTACGTTTTTGAGGGCTTGGCATAATTCATCCAGGTACTCGCCGTCACCGTCTATTTCAAGATCGAAGTCGATCCCGGTGAAGCCATATTCATTGAGGAAACTAACGATATTCTTTGCAAGCTCGTTCGAGGGTGTTTTTCCGGGATTATAGGTGTTATTCGCACCGCCGACCGATAGCAGAATTTGCTTCGCCCCTTTTCTCTTGGCGTTACTGATGTCTTCTTTCAGTAATTCTGGTGTATGTGACGCAGCAAAAAAGCATCATAAATACCGATGTTTGAACCGTCAATTTCTCCAAAAGCCAACACGATGGCATTGTAGCCACTCTCTGCTGCCTGAGTGAAAGTGACATTTGAAGACCAGCTCTGTAGGTAGCCAACCATAAGTGAGTTATTCATTATTTATCCTTTTTATGTGCTTTAACTAATTCAGTCGTCGCTGAATAATTAATAATCAGGACTCTGGTACATTAAATAAAATGCGTGGTGCATAAAAAGTTGCCTAACTACTTGCTCTTCTAATCGCTTAACAAATACTGCCGTATTGGAAGCGCTCACAACTTTATCTATCAAGCTAGTAAAAATGCGCGAGAGCACCAAACGGCATATTGTCTGTTATCTATTTGCAACTTGTTGCATTTGGTGTTTGTGATTTAGGTATGGTTCATTCATCCTAGCTTGCGGTATTTTCTCTCCGGTCTGCCGACGCTGCCATAAGAGACTTCGGCACAGAGTTCATCGGTACTGACCATATATTCGAGATAGCGACGGGCGGTGGTTCGGCTTGCACCTATTTCCAGTCCGACTTGCTCGGCGTTGAGTACGGTTGCGGGTGTTGTTAGCACCGCCCTGATTTTACTTAGGGTTAAGGCATCGATGCCTTTCGGTAAGCGGGTAGATGGCGCCTGTGAGCTTGATTTGTCGGTTGGCGGCGACTGAAATATGCCATCAACGTCGCTTTGAACCAGAGACCCCATTTCCTCTAGTTTATTTAGATGTGCGGTGTAGTTGGCGAGAGATGATTGCAGGCGTTCGAAAACCAGAGGTTTGAGGATGTAATCGAATATGCCGCTGTGCATCGCTGTACGCAACGTTTCAACTTCTTTGGCGGCGGTTACCAGGATCACATCGGTACAGCTGCCGCAGGCCCGTAATTCGCGTAGCAGATCCAGCCCTGTACCTGTAGGAAACTGGTTATCCAGCAACAATAGTTGAGGCTGCAGTACTTCGACTAAGTCTCGGGCCTCATCCAGTCCATGAGCTATGCCGATAACATCGAAGCCTTCAATTTTTTCGACAAATCGTCGTTGGATCTCGGCAATTTGCTGATCGTCTTCAGCTATCACGACTTTGATTGGTGTTCCCATCATGCATCCTCTTCAACATGGTCTGTGGGGGGGCGTTCGAAACGTTTTTGGTAGGTATACAGTAAATCTGCTTCCTTGATATTCAGCGGGCTCAACAGTGATAATCCCGCCTAGGTGATTAATGAGATTTCTGACCAGATCCAAACCTATCCCATGTCCTTGCTGGTTTTTTGTTGTATAGCCGCGAGTGAAAATCTTATCGGCTTCCTCGCTGGAAATTCCTGCCCCCCCTGATCGTTGACCTCGAAAATGAGCTCCTTACCGAAGTCGGACAGGCTCAGGGTAACGGTGCCGCCTTTGCCGTGATGGGCCAGTGTTGCCTCCAGAGCATTATCAATCAGGTTGCCAAGAATACTAACTAGCTGCTCGCGCGGTATTTGCGATGGCAGGGCGGACATTTGGCTATCTTGTTCAATGCAAAGCTCAAGCCCGAGTTCTTTGGCCCGGTTGTATTTGCCGAGCAGGCAGCCAGCCAAAATGCTGTCGGAAGTGACGCTCATCAGTTGCTGAATGAAGGCCTGATGGCTTGAGGTTTCTTGGCCGATCACCGCTAAAGCCTCGTCTTTGGCATCAATTTGAATCAACCCGGCGATAGTGTGAAGTTTGTTATTGTATTCGTGAGATTGACTGCGAAGGCTTTCGGCATATTGCTGAATACGAGTGAGCTTGCGGCTGACCATATCAAGTTCGTTTTTGAGACGGAAGCTCGAGACGACACCGATGACCTTACCATCCTGCAGCAGCGGGGATCCGGTTGGCGATGAGGTTGTGATCATGCAGCCAGACTTCCTGATCGTACTGCGGTTCACCGTTATCCAGTACATCTAGCATACCGCTATCCGGGAGTACATCCTGGATAAGGCAGCCGATGTAGTGCTGATCTTCAGGGGAGTTTCAGTGTTGTGATTGCTGCATGGTTAAAGGTGGTGATATGGCCATTATGGTTGATAGCGACGATGCCCTCCCGAACCGTTTCAAGAGTTGCATTTCGTTCCTGGAATAGTTGACCAATCTGCTCAGGCTCGAGATTGAAAATCGCTTTTTTGAAATGATTGGCAAACAAAATAGCTGTGACCACACTGAACAGAAACGCAATGGAAATAGCAAGAAGCATGGATATTCGGTGATGGCCCACAATGGTATCGACGGTATCGAGCAGATAGCCGACGGAGACGATACCAATAATAGTTGAACCGTCAGGGCTAAATACTGGCGCTTTTCCTCGCATCGACCAGCCGATACTCCCTTTGGCTTTCGACACATAGGCATTGCCGTGGATAAGGACGGGATCATTGGTATCACCATCATCGTCAGCCATGGATTTCCCGATACGCTCCGGGAAAGGATGGGCAAGGCGGATACCGTTTTCATCGCCAATGACGACAAATTTTGCTTCTGTCGATTTAGCCAGCTGAACGCTCAATGGTTGTAGAAATGTTGTGTTTTTATTGGCTACGGCGTCAATCACTTCCGGTGATGCTGCAATAGCCAGTGCTACCCGCATTGCTTGCTGGCCAATTTGCTCATCAAGTACGCTGTCGAGGTAGCGGATCGTAAAGTGCCCCAGAACACCGGTCTGGAGAATGGCAATAATACCTAAAATCAACACCATACGGGTTTTTAGCCGTAAGTGGCGTAATGACAGAAACTGCGTCATGGTTACTGGCGATGTCCTTCCACCTATGTTCCTTGTTACAAACAGTTTACCTTTCTTGAGGCGTCGGTGCTGTGAACATTATGAACAAAATCACCAATAAGCCCCTTATTTACATTAATTTTACAATCTTTTAATGATCGAGGGGGCGGCATAACGTTAATGGTGAAGGAACAAATCACTATTAATGAGGAACCATTATGCTTACTCAGTTCATATCCCGTAAACGTGTATCTGTATTGGCCGCTGTTGTTGCATCAGCGATGAGTGTTGGAGCGGCTCAAGCACAAGTCGAATCTATTCATTTCTTAGTGCCGGGTGGTGCTGGTGGTGGCTGGGATAGTACAGCCCGCGGAACAGGCGAAGCGCTGGCGAAATCTGAGCTGGTGGATAAAATTTCTTACGAAAATATGTCCGGTGGTGGCGGCGGTAAGGCTATTGCTACCTGATCAAAACGGCTGAACAGTCGCAAGATACGCTGATGGTGAACTCGACTCCGATTGTGATCCGCTCTTTGTCCAACGTTTTCCCGCAATCGTTTCGAGATCTCACTCCAATTGCAGCCACTATTGGTGACTATGCAGCGTTTGTCGTCCCTAAAAACTCGAAATACCAATCCTTTACCCAGTTGGCGGAAGATTATAAAAAGAACCCACGTTCTGTGTCGGTAGCTGGCGGTTCCTCGCGTGGCGGCATGGATCACTTGGTGGCGGCCTTGGCGTTCAAAGCGGCAGGTGGCGAGCCGCGCAAAGTTAAGTATCTCGCCTATGATGCAGGCGGCAAAGCGATGGCTGGTTTGCTGTCTGGTGAGACTCAGGTGTTGTCGACAGGCCTTAGCGAAGCGTTGAGCTTGGCAGAAGCCGGAGAAGTCCGAATTCTGGCGATGACCGGCGACGAGCGTTCTAAAGTGGCACCGGATGTCCCGACCCTACAAGAGCTGGGTTATGACGCGACTTTCGTGAACTGGCGTGGGTTCTTTGGCTCGCCAGATATCAGTGATGAGCAAGCTGCGGAATATGCCAAGGTGCTGGAAAAAATGTATGACACCGAGGAGTGGGCAACCGTACGGGACCGCTATGGCTGGACTGAAATCTTCAAACCGCGCAAAGAGTTTGAAGCCTTCCTGAAGCTACAGGAAAAAGAAATGGGCAGCCTGATGAAAGAGCTCGGCTTCCTGAATTAATTTCCGTAAGCGCAGTGACGATGTTTCGTCCTGCGCTCTTTTTATTCGCGCGAATCTATCACAACTGTTCACAATGAGGGATCACCAATGACGGTAACGAAAGATCATATCGGTGGTTTGGTATTTTTATGCTTTTCCGTCGTCTATGCTATTACGCCAATCAGATAACGCTTTTCCCCCGGCGATGAATACGAACCGTTTCATGCTAAGTATCTCCCTTTGTCCCTTGCCATATTGGGCATACTGTTTTCTGTGTGTCAGCTCGTCACGGCGAGCAAATCATCAAAGGATCGCTTGAGCCTGACTGGCTATGACTTTGTTTTGGTCGCCAAGCTATTGGTCCTGATGGTGTTGTTTGCGATATCGCTAGAGTGGCTGGGCTTTATGGTCTCGACGGCTCTTTTCTTGAGTGGAGGTTATTGGCTGTTAGGCGAGAGGCGGCCGAAAATTCTGTTTCTGGCGTCGGTTCCCTTTGCCGTCGGTTTCTGGTTCGTCCTTACTCAATTGCTTGAGATCTATCTTGCGCCTGGGCGTTTTTTCATGACTTTCATCGGGAGCTAAAACTATGTTTGATGGAATGATGTCAGGGCTGACTACTGCTGTTATGCCCTTCAACCTGATGATGGTGATTATTGGGTGTTTTGCCGGCACATTTATCGGTATGTTACCGGGCTTGGGGCCGATATCGGCAATTGCCCTGATGATCCCAATTACCTACGGGCTCGATCCTTCATCCGGTATTATTTTGATGGCCGGGGTATATTACGGGGCGATTTTTGGCGGATCGACATCATCGATTCTGATCAATGCGCCGGGTTGTGCCAGTACGGTGGTAACCGCCTTTGATGGCTATCCGCTGGCTCAGAAAAAACAGGCGGGCAAGGCGTTGGCATTGGCGGCCTATTCGTCTTTTACCGGTGGTACGATTGGTGCGCTGGTACTGCTGTTTGCCGCGCCGGCACTGGCCAAGGTGTCACTGAGTTTTCAATCGAGTGATTACTTTGCCTTGATGGTGCTTGGCCTGACGGCTGTTGCCGCTTTCTCGGGTAAGGGGGGGCAGGTATTAAAAGCGCTGATGATGACCGTATTCGGTTTGATGATTGCGACTGTCGGTATTGATGTAATGTCGGGTATTCCTCGGTACACCTTTGACAATGTCAATTTGATCGACGGGATCAGCTTCCTGTTATTGGCCATGGCAACCTTTGCCCTGACCGAGGTGGTGATGACGGTGCTACGCGGCGAACACAAACAGAAAGAGCCGCAGATGGACATGGATTCGCTGGGCAGCATGAAGCTGAGCAAAGAAGAAGTGAAGCATGTGGCTCCGACAATCGGTCGCTCTTCGTTCTTTGGTTTTCTGGTCGGCGTGCTGCCGGGGGCCGGGGCAACTATCGCTTCTTTTCTGAGCTACGGGATGGAGCGGAATTTGGCATCGAAAGATGAGAAAGCGAAGTTTGGAAAAGGCGCACTGCGTGGTTTAGCTGCGCCAGAGTCGGCTAATAATGCGGCTTCTACGGGCTCGTTTGTTCCTCTGCTTACCTTGGGGATCCCTGGCTCAGGTACAACGGCAATTATGCTTGGTGCCCTGATAGCCTATGGTATCCAACCGGGGGCCACGTTTGTTTGTCGATCATCCGGATGTGTTCTGGTCGGTGATCATCTCGATGTATTTCGGCAACATTGTCCTGCTGATCCTGAACTTGCCATTGATCCCGTATATTTCGCGTCTGCTGGTGATCCCGCGCCCGATCTTGATCCCGCTGATCTTGTTCTTCTCGATCACCGGCGTGTACTTGGTGAGCTTCAATACCTTTGATATCCAGATGATGGTGATTATTACGGTTATCGCCACTTTCCTGAAATTGCTGAACTTCCCGATGGCTCCTATGCTGCTGGGCTTTATTCTCGGCGATATATTAGAGAAGAACCTGAGTCGCTCGCTAACCCTGTCTGATGGCAGCTTTGCTTTCCTCTGGGAGCGCCCGCTGACACTAACCATCATGATTTTTGCGGTGCTAGCGTTAATGCTGCCAATGTTTACGATGCTAAAAGAAAAGCGTCAGCAAGCGAAAGCGGCATGTGCAACAGAAGAGCCTCAAGATGATTTAGATGTGAGTAAGTGATGCCGTTTATTTCAGCGATGCTGTCTATTTCCAGTGATAAGTGAATTCTAAACCGAGCGCATAGTGGTCTTTATACTCACCGGCGATGCGTCCCCGAACAGGATCGTCGCCGGTATCGATAGGGGGCTTTTCCGCTATCGAACAGGTTGAGATTTACATCAATCTTATCTCCGTTTTTGCGCTCCAGCTGGACGCCGGCACCGATGCCGTAAATTCTGTCTAGGGCGAAAGAGAAGCTACGATTTTCGTCGGATATTGCCGGTTGAACATACAGCGTCCCGGCTCTGCCGGTCATTGTTGGTGAGATAGGAAAAGACAAGCCGGCAGAGAATGCCCAGAAGTTTTCATATAGGTCATCGGGAGCATCAATATCGTTGCCAACGATACTGATTTCCGTCACGCCAAATTCGGAAAAATTGACCCACATGGCATCAAAGGTAAGCTCCCACTGGTTATCCAGTTGGTGGTAAATTCCGAACTGGAACTGTTGCGGGACTTTGCTGGCTATTTCAAGATCTTGTATCGCCGCTTTTAGTTTGTCCAACTCTACCGGCGTTGCTCCTGTTCCATTTATTTCGACGTCAGGTTCAGTGCTGGCCTCAGACTCGCTGCGATAATTAATGCCCACCCTTGTTTGCGGAGAGAGTTCTATTAGGGTACTGACCACGATAGCGACTCCGAGGCCGTCTGATTCTGCGTCCAAATCGCCGTCAGATAAGCTGGGATCGCTATTTGCTATGGCACTGGTGATTTCAGATGTTGTGTAGTTGAGACCTAACCCCGCCCCCGAGTGATAGCCTGTTATTGACCCTGTAGGCAACACTGGGATTTGCACTGATTAAAATGAGGCTTGATTCCGTACTGTAATATCGGCCAGCCCAACTTCCTTCGCTACTTGAGCCAAATCCAGTCGGAATATTCAAGGAAAAGCCCGCCCGCCAGTCATCATTAATAACGTGGACATAATACATTGCCGGAATGAGGATAGGGTCACCGCTGTCTGGAGCCCCCCCACCGCTGACGGTCGTTACGTTCTGATTAATTTCAAACTCCCCTAAATATTTGATCAAGTTACCTGAAAGCGTTAGCTCATTGCTTTGCAGGCGTGTCATTCCGGCGGGTGTGTTATAGGCAGTTTCGGCGCTGTCAGCCGCAGCAAATAAACGGCTGAATACCGGGGGGGCCGTGGCGTGAGTATTAACAGACGCGGTCAATAGCACAGACAAGAGGGCTTTTTGCATATTGTGCCTATTACTAAAAGTTTGGTGTTCAAGCTCGATGTTCAGAATTTAGCGATCAATTAAAAACCTGAGTGCTCGGATACCAATGCGACCATACCATCCAGAAGACGCCGTTATGCATTGGTAACTGATTTAACTGGCCATTCTCAGTTGTACCTTTGAAGTCGATCGACTCGAAGTCAGCCAGTTTTTCGTCGATGACACCCTCGAAGAGGTTGGCGATATCGTGTTCTTCATCATAGACAAGCACGAGAGGCTGACCTTCTAGCTCAAATCTATAGACAGGATTTTTCTGAGCAAAGGCGCGGGTAAATGCCGCTTGAGTATTGCCAAAATCAAATCCCCATACCTGCTCTTTGGGCGGTAGGCGGTTATCATCCATTGTCAGCGTCGGAAATATGGCTCCATGCTCATTGCTGAACTGCTTTTCCATTGGACCTTCGAACAAGGCGAGCAGTAGTGAGTCGACGACTCGATTGAACTCGTAAATAAACACCGTGGCTTGCGGATACAGTTCTTTAAAACTTTTCCACGTTGTCATCGTATTGGGATGCGACACGATGTTCGCCTCGGAAAATTCAGGCGCACGCGTTATCTGCTGAATCAGTTCACCTGAGTTGCGATCAACCATCACTAAGTTGTTGTGAGTTTGGATCAGGATCCCTAAATCCGATTGTCCAAAGCCAATATCCTGCTCAATCACCACTGGCAGATTGCTGAGTGCACAGAATGTCATGACGACATCAGTGCCGCCAATGTTGTCACCCCGCAATATGCGGCACTTCAAGGTGTCCTCGCGGATAGCCCCCCTTACCTCACCATTGATCTCAACGGCATAAATAACGTCGCTGTCGTTTAAGATCTTATCTGCCTCTGTGATTGAGACGTAGTCGGCACCGTATTGGTATGAAGGAAAAAAGGCAGTCAGTAAAAAATTGGCGGCAATGATGCAAATGATGACCCCCCAACACTGGCAAGGCTCATCCAGAATTTAGACCAGATTGCTAGGCTGATATGCAAATACCATAGATAGGCAAGCAAGCAAATATTGATGCCAATGAAAAACCATCGGTATTGAAAATACGTTACCACCCAACTGCGAGGTAGATTCAGGCTTTGTCCAGGCTCGGTCATTAATACTGCTGAAAAAATAGAAAATGCTGCTGTGACGACAGCAACCACTATGAATACTAGCTTTTGCGTTGATGTGGCTTCTTTCATATAGCTATTCTCGCTCATCATGTTAAATCAATGGGACGCAAAACCGCTTAAAGCGTAGCAGGTTAATCCGAACTGGCGATTTGCAGTCATGAGGCTCGGCGAAGGTTTAGCTTCCGCCCTGATATAGGCTCGCGAGATTTAGGCCGTGATTAGTTGGGGGGGATAAATGTCTGTGGCTATTTGAATTGGAATTAACTTATCTAGATTCATCTTCAAACTGAGTTGGTTAGTTTCGCAAATTTAATATTTTATTGATTTTACAGAAGGGGGGGACGTATCGCCTAAATTTTGAACAGACATTCGACTAGAGAGTTATCAATGCGATACTTAAGTTTACTAGTATTCAGCACTGTAATTGTTCCATCAGCCTATGCCATTGAACCCATACCTAAAGAAAGTGGGGGTCAGTGGTTTTGTCAATATTGGAGCCGGGATAACCAGTGTCGAATCCAATTCGCTAGCTAAGTTCGGCAGTGTTGATCTTGGTAATAAGACCATTGACTCTCTTAACCAGACTCCCGATACAAGAACTGTTGGGGATACCGGTAATCGGTTTGGAGCTTGCCTATACCTTTGCCAGTACTCGTACCCAAATATTCCTTGGTAACCAGCTGGAAGATTATATCCGTTTTGATTTTTCCACTCGTGCAGGTGTTCGTCAGGAGATAGGAAAGGCGGGTATTATCGGTGCCAGTTTCTTGCAAACTCCACTTGCGACTGAAGTGTGGGAAGACCCCTTTCTTACTGGTTCTGAACGTTCAGAAACCGACCGTACCAGCGACGGCTATCGACTTATCTGGGATAACATATATGGGACTGGTTTAGAGCTTCGCTACTCTGCTCGTGAAGTAGACATCGACAGGGAACGCAGTGGTGAATCCCTGGGGGGTTATCGGACTCTGAGCTTGCCTTGTTGAACCGTAATGGCGACAGTAGTCGCTTTACGGCTCAGTATACAGTTTCGTATGATGGAATGAAGCACCTAGTTACGCCTGCAATTGCCTATTTCGAGCAAGATAGTGACGGTAATGCAATGGCTTATGATGGTATGGCCTTTAGTGTGAATTATATCTACGCGATGGATAATCACTGGCGATTTGTTACTAATGCCTCTTATGCATTTATCGAGTTTAATGAGGCCAACCCCCCCGTCTTTGATACCAAAGCTGACGGAGATCGATTCGGCGTGAGCTTTACCGCGTTTTATGCCCAACCTTTCGGCTGGAAGGGGGGGTGGCTGGCCAATGCGGGGGGGTGGTATGGTTCGAAGAAGATAGCGATGTGAACTTTTATGATTCCTCAGTAGGCCTGATTAATGCCGGGATGCTTTATCGTTTTTGATGACTTTTGATGACTTTTGATGACTTTTGATGACTTAGTTTTGGATTAAATAGGCTTTTAATCATCAGGGTGTAACGGGGAGTTTATTGCTTGGAAAAGTAAATATCCCCCGTAATAAGCTACCGCGCTACGTTGGCTGTTATCTGTATCTGTCATGATGGCAACGGCATCAATGAAACGGTATGCCTGTGCGTTTTTCTGGTCACTGCCTCGATCTCCGAACAGTTCGATTAAATCTTGATAGACATTACGTTTCTCGTTGGCCCAGTTTTTCGTGACATCAGTTCGCCCTCTTACTGCCATCATTTTTGCATTTTCCCCGATAAAAGCGTTATTCCATCGGCTGCCTTTGGCCTGATTGCTTGACCAGACGTAGTTGAGAGCGGTAGTGCTCCAGCGGGTACTTCCTCCCCTGAATGATATAAAGTCGGGCGGCATAGTCATCGCCCTGCTTAGTCTGCTCGTTCAGCTTGGGTAGAGTATTTTCGATACGCCATGACCAGTTCAGGTAGGGTGTTTTCTTTAAATCGACCTTCAATTGTTTGGCGAGGATAGAAGCCGTGCCTCGGCTCTCGGCTTTAAGCACCCGCTGGCCGTTGAAGGTGACAATGTCATATTGGGTGTAGCCACTGAACGATTTCTTCTGCCAACGGCTCAATGATTCTGTTTCAAACCGAGCGACGGGGATGTCGGTATAGGCACTGGCGCTTTCGCTGATAAAGTAGAATGTACCCAAGCTCAGAGATAGCAACATCTTCATGTAGAACTCCATAAATATCAGAATGGCCTGATAGGTGAAGGCTGACGTTAATCAACTTTTCGGCAGTCTCTTATTTATAAAGCACACATTGCATGAAAGCGCTACCCGTTTGAACCTAACCTAGTGAACGTACGGGCGCTATTGGAGCCGCTAAAACGTGTTCTGGCGGTTTTATTTATCTAGAAAGTTGGGGGGGCAACTGATAATTTAAAGAGCAGAGATAAACTAGTCTGACTGTTCACAGTGCCAGAGACACCATTGTGGCACGTTTATGCCCCCCCATAATGAGTTTCGGTTGTCTCACTCCTCACTTTGGCAAAGTAGCCTTTGACCTAATATTTCTAATCATTGTAGTGTTAAGCCAACAGCACTGTAAAAACCTAATTTAATTGGCTTTATCAGGCTTAGCGAAAGTGATAAATATTGAGGCGGAGAATGGGTGATTTCGTATTGAACATTGATGTTGAGGCAATGTACAAAAGTGATAATGAAGACGGTTTAGTCATCGGTATCAATGGAAATGCATTTAAAGGAACAGAGGCCATACACAATGTTGGAAGAGAAGTTTATGAACACCTTAAAGATTTACAAAGAGAAGAAATAAAAGAACATGTTGGTATAAACGCGTTTATCGAAGAAAATATTAATTTCTTTTTTGAATGCTACAAATCATTATTAGCTAATCTTTCAGAGAATAGAAATTTCATACTTGCTTTTCCTGATGGGGGGGTAAGTCTTTCTGGAGCCTCGTTGAACGAGCATGTTAGCTCATCTTCATTAGAAGATGTAATCCATATGGGACAATGTGTTCAAAGTTCACTTGAGGATGAAATGGATGTTTCTATTACTATCTGGCATAAGTCTGGTTTTCATGCTGCAATGTTTTTTTGGGAAGTAAACCGTTCTTTTGATGAATACTTTCAATATCATGAACCATCCTCAATGCTAGAGATTCTCAATGATTGTTGGCTCTATCGTGAAAATATGAGTAATGAAATATTCGCTTCTAACAAAAAAAAGGAAAGTGCTAGAAAAGCAGCGAAAAGCAGACATGCGGAAACGGATTCGATGAAAGAAGAAGTTCTTAAGATATATGATGAGAATAAAGAGAAATATAGATCTGTAGCAGATGCATCTAGGAAGCTATCTCGGGTTGTGCCAGTCACTGATAGAACAATTGATAAGTGGATACGACAAAGGAAAAAACTTAGTTAGTCTATACCGTGTGCATGCAGAGAGTACACTCTCCGTGTTGAATATACACTGTACTTGCAGGGGGGAATTTATCAAATTTAAGTTGACTATAAAATGAGTGTAGTTACTGTTGAAAAGGAACATATTATGCTCACGTTTAAATATAAAGGTGTAAAAACATTCTTTTGTATAGAAATTAATCCCCACACATATTGTAAGCTTGATAATACTGTCAAAATCTCTAGTTTTTATATAAGTAAAGCCGAAAAGATAGATTAATCAGCCTCCTTTTCATGTTTTTTATTGGTATTGAAAAAGAGGCTGATTTGTATCCGCAAAATATAGGCAAAAGCAGACTTCTTGAAACTACAAATTATCTGAAGTATTGGAGCTTTCCGAATTTCTTAACACGTTTTTGTCCAACTTCGTGCTAGCCTTTTCGTCTGGCACGTTTATACCCTTTTCTTTGTTAACGCACTTACTCATTCATATGCTGTTAATTTCGTTTTGAGCTATCTAAGCTAATTCGAGCGTAATTACCGACATTTGCACTATCCAAACACTATCAAGTTGGAATGGAACGTTTCTTGTTGAAGTGTATCTCTTTTTATTTGGCGCAAATTTGGTAATCTTTATTTGACGAGAGCACTAGATTGACAAAATCTATCTGGAAAGGGCTATACCATTGTTTGTAGGGAGAAGGTAGATGTATCGAAGTATTACACACAGTGAAAGTGATTATTATTTAAACTATCTAAATATATCAGCTCACTACGTAAATAATAATGGATTTTGTAATGGAAAGTTTTTTTCTTACATGGAAAAATCATTTGGTATTAAAAAAATTACCTTATGACATCAAGCTATTAGACCTTATTAAAAAAAATGAGTCTATGTATGAACTTTTTGTTGAGTTACCCGTGGAGTACTTCAATGAGTGGGAAAGGTACCCAATACTAGGATACGCTAATAAACATGAAGATAATAAGATTCGGAATGCGTCGTACTATGACATACTAATACACAGTGATCAGAACGAACAACTGTCAGACCTAATTCACCCGTATGATAGTACTTTACGTGATACGTTTTTAAAATCTTACAAAGTTGATAAGCCAAAAGATATTATCACTTATCAACACCCAAATGGTAGAGATTATCGTCCATATGAATTTTACTTGTCTTATTGGAGGTCATATATTGTTTTTGAGGTTATCAATAATTGTAAGTTTATTGAAAGATACTTAAGTAAAGAAAAAGGTAAGAAGTATATTGAAGAAGAGTATAAAAGAGTTAATGATTTTTGGGTTTCAAAATATGGAGACACATTTAACAGGCTTGCTACTTACAGAACGGTAAATCACGGTTGGTCTTATCTCAGGCAGATATAAATTATTGTTATGGTGAGATATGTACGTTTCTCTTCAACCACTTAGATATTTCTGGAGAAGAGTTAGAATCTGATATGACTTTGTTGCTTGAGCTTTATAGTGATTGGGAAAACAAGTTAAAATGTCATGGCTTAACTAGTTACAATATGGGATTGGAACAGTTAAAGAAAGATATCTACTTTTTGTTCGAGTGGCTTTGTATCTCAGGGGTTAGTGAGAGAGACCTTTTAGAAAAGTGGTCATACAAAAATCGGCACACTCGTTCTTGGTCACAGCTGCAAGATGTTCTTGATTTTGAGGAGATCAAGTTTAACAAGTAATTTAAGCAATATATTCCTTCATACTCTCAATCGATCAATAAATGGCTAGAAGGGGGGGTTAATTTAGAGCAAATTTATTTAGAATTAGAGTCATTAGATAGCTTTTATCCATGGATTCGGGGGGTTTTATGACCTTCATGAAGCACTAAATAATAAGAAACATATACATCTAATACAGCCAAGAATACTTGATAACCTACTTGTTGTAACAATTAGAACTGAGATTATAATTAAAGACTTATTGCTTTCAAAGTTTTCTTGTCAAGAGGACGACCTAAAAAAAGTTTTTTTGAGGCTTTCTGAATACATTGACAATAACGAAGCTAAAGCTATTTTTAAGTCAGTGTCAGATAAGCAAAACTGGAAGATGACAGAGCTACGAGAGAGACCTGAAGATATTTTTGAAAAAGTCGATAGTTGCTCTGTTGGTAAGTCATGGTCTAGCAATCAAAAATATTTCTTTTCACAAATATTAAATTTGTCACGTCTAGAAATTATTTTGCACATCATTCTTATAAAGATGATGAGTTAAACGAACAAATAAATGAACTATGTAGAAGTGTGTTTATTTCATGTTTACACACAGTGCTGTATTTGATTTCATTGTCTAAGAATGCGTAGCACTGGATTAAATAAGCGCTGAACTATAGTAGCCTAGCAAAGGACAGCTCCCATTGGTGATTTGCAATACTTGAAGTTATCCGAAGTAATTGGTGTTGTTGCATAACTCTAGCAAACTTTTGTCCAACTGCGAGTCAGCTTAGTTGCTGCTGACATTGTGATCACCAAGCGATTCTGTCGTGTTCGGTATAGGAATCCACGTATTAGCAAAGTAGCTAATCAATTCAAATTAAGATGCGTACGTATACTCAGCCTCTTGTTGAGGGAGCCAGCCTTTAGCCTTTAATGTTTGCGCACCAGCTACCCTC
>LLEM01000018.1_pt1 | contig 37100 bp, 49 predicted proteins | sample 595841 | NCBI WGS metagenome assembly LLEM01 (sample SAMN02919313, study PRJNA255460) | bioreactor metagenome | biome: chemostat; feature: culture 2012_10.2; material: sediment; isolation source: day64 10degC chemostat 2012 inoculated with Wadden Sea sediment taken from... | place: Germany: Bremen ...
GATGTCGCCCTTTTCTACCTCGTCCCCAGCGACTCATCATCCAAAGACACCTTCACCTAAAAACATTTAGCCCGGAACACCGCTGCGTAACGTCATTGCCGGCCAGTGCAATAAACAACCAATTTGTATGCACTGCCAGCCATATTCCAAAAAGTTTTATCATGTTCGATTTTCTTATAGCTTTAGTTATTAAAAACCGTATCTGTTTTGAGTTTTACATCATACAATTATCATTCTCAACTTATTGATAAGTCTGAAAATGGAGTTTCGGGCGTCAGAAATAAATACTTGGAACTGCTCAGCATGATGTATCAAATTATCAATCTGGCGATCTTCGCCCCTGCTTATTGGCCTATTGTTCAAGCAGCAAAAAGCCGAACACACCCTGTCCAAACAAGTCTTTGCCGGCCTTGGTTTGGGTGTTATCTTTGGCGGCGCACTACAGCTGGTTTACGGTGGTGGCAGCCAAGTGATCTCCGACACCCTCGAATATGTCAATATCGTCGGCGCGGGGGTATGTCAGCCTATTGAAAATGATCATCATGCCGTTGATCATGGTCTCAATTATCGGTGCCATCATCAAAGTAAAAGATTCCGGCTCGCTAGGTAAAATTTCGAGCTGAGTATCGGCATTCTATTGGCGACAACCGCGGCGTCAGCACTTATTGGTATCCTTGTTAGCAATCTCTTTGGTCTATCTGCGGAAGGCATTGTTCAGGGGGGGGCACGAGAAATTGCCCGTGGTGAAATTCTCGAGACTCGCCTAAGTACAATTGAGTCATTGTCGTTTGCCGATATGATCATTTCATTCTTCCCCCCCGGCAATCCATTTGCCGACCTCGCAGGCAGTCGTCCAACATCCACAATCGCTGTTGTTATTTTCTCTGCTTTCATCGGCGTCGCTGGCCTGAGTGTGATGCGTACCCAACCTGAGCTAGGTGCAAGCTTTGAGAGATTTATCAATGTGGCACAAGAGGTAGTTCGGACTCTGGTGCGTATGGTGCTGAGCCTTACACCGTATGGTGTGTTGGCACTGATGGCCAAGGTGGTTGCTGGCTCAAACTACGATGACATTCTTAGCCTGATCAACTTTGTTGCCGCCTCCTATGTGGGTCTTGCGCTCATCCTGGTTATGCACTTAGTGCTGGTCTCTTTCGTGGGTGTAAACCCTGTTCGATACCTGAAAAAGATTTTACCCGTGCTGACCTTTGCTTTCACCTCCCGCTCAAGCGCCGGTACGATCCCACTGAACGTCGATACTCAGGTAAAGAAACTGGGTAACGGCGAAGGGGTTGCTAACTTTTCGGCATCCTTTGGGGCGACGATGGGTCAAAATGGTTGTGCGGGCTTATACCTGCCATGCTTGCTGTCATGATTGCTCCGACTATTGGCATCAATCCGCTTGACCCAAGCTTCATGCTGACATTGATTGCCATCGTCACTATCAGCTCGTTCGGTATTGCTGGTGTTGGCGGCGGCGCAACTTTCGCTGCTCTGATTGTACTATCAGCGTTGGATATGCCGGTTGCACTGGCTGGCCTGCTGATCTCCATCGAACCACTGATTGATATGGGGCGAACTGCCGTCAACGTTAGCGGTGCTATGACAGCCGGAACGATTACTTCCCGAGTCTTGGGACAAGCCGACAACAGCCTGTTCGACGCCGATGGAAATAATGACAGCAAGCCTGTAGAAGCTTAAAGACGAGTACAAACGAATTGATTTATACCAATCGAGATAAGTAAATGTTCAGATAATTGCGCTGGAAAAATCGTCTAAGACAAGGAAGAGTTTGTAGTAACTAGTGGTTCTAATTACAAAAATTCTAACGCAGTAATAGGCAATTTTAACCAGCAAGAATGATCAAATACTTATGTTGATTGGTATTATGACCACCTCCGGGTGGTCTTTTTGTATTAGCAGGCAAATTACCATCATGAACAGAATATGAATTTCCTACTCACGTCGAGTTCAGCCACTTCGGTGTTTAATAGACTCATCAACCAAGACAAACCAACAATGAAATAGGTAGGATGACCATGATTAAGAAAACTGTTTACGCAATTACCGCAGCAATGATCATCATGCCAGCTGTCGCGCTTGCTAACCCTAACGGCGCATCGTATAGCGGCCCCACACAAACGACAACAGTAAGCGAGGTACTGGCGCAAACTAGCCTGTTCTCAAATCAAGATATTATTCTTGAAGGAAAGCTGGTCAAACAAATCAATGCTGACACCTATGTATTCAGTGATGGTGTCAACGAAGTCAACGTTGAACTCGATGACGATATACGCTTGGAGCAAGCCATTACAGCCAATACCCGTCTGCGTATTTATGGCGAGGTTGAAGGTGGTGCAACACCTGAAATCGAAGTCGACAATATTCAGATCTTATAAAAGCGGGGGCATAAGATACTAAAAAGGCTGATCACGACCAGCCTTTTTGATGTAGTAGCCTGTAATAGATTTCTCAGCCTATCAGCTCACGTACTTTTTCCAGGTCTTCTGGAGTATCAACCCCCGGCAGGCGGCGCATCAATAGCCACTTCGACATGAATTCTTTCGCCGTTCCACAGCACGCGAAGTTGTTCCAGTGCCTCGATTTTTTCCAGTGCACTCGGTTCCCAGTTGATATAGGTATTGATGAACCCGGCACGGTAGGCGTAGATACCGATATGGCGCATCAGATTCTGATGGATCTCCTGCGGGCGCTTGGCAAAATTATCACGATCCCACGGGATTGATGCCCGGCTGAAATACATCGCATAACCATTTTTATCCGTAACGACTTTAACCGCATTTGGATTAAACACTTCATCAGCATGGTCAATTTCAACCGCCAACGTGGCCATTGGTGCATCATTATGAGCGAGGTTATCGGCAACCTGGCGAATGATCGTTTCAGGAATTAACGGCTCGTCTCCCTGTACATTAACCACAATCTGATCGTCAGCAAGCTGGTATTTCTCAACCACTTCTGCCAGGCGCTCGGTGCCTGACTCATGATCATCACGTGTCAGGCAGACTTCACCACCAAAGCCCTTCACCACATCAACAATGCGTTGATCGTCGGTAGCAACGATTACCTGCTCCGCACCGGCTTTGCTTGCCTGCTCGTAAACCCACTGGATCATTGGTTTGCCGCCAATGTCTGCCAACGGCTTACCCGGTAGGCGAGATGACTGGTAACGCGCCGGAATAATAACCGTAAACGACATTATTTCACCTCGTCAGGACTTAGCGTGCGCGCTTCCGGCTCAAGTAGTACCGGAATGCCATCCTTAATTGGATAGGCAAGACGATCAAACTTACAAACCAGTTCACTCTTGTCTTTATCGTAGTTCAGCTTCCCGTTGCAGACAGGGCAAGCCACGATTTCAAGCAGACGATGATCCATATTCTTCCTTTACCTTAATAATCCGGTTAATAATGGCTTCAGCTTCAGGCGCTGGCAGTACGGCATCAACAGGCAGATACCACCAGTTAGGCTGAGCGAAAGTGTGGCATTTCACCGCATCTTTCTCTGTCATTACTAAATGCTGGCCCTGCTGGGGCCAATTGTTTTAATTCTTGCTCGGAGAATGCCTGATGATCAGCAAATGGCTGACAAACGACGGGGGGGCTCACTCCCAGCATTTCGAGTGTATTAAAAAACCGAGGTGGATGGCCAATGCCAGCCATCGCAACCACACCGTTCAGTTCTGCGACCTGCTGGCGTTCGCCGGTTTTAACATTGATCAGCGGTGAAGGCTGCAGTTGCATTGGCGCTTCACCGTACTGTGGCTGGCCACCATTGCATATCAAAAAATCAACCTCGTCCAACCGCTCACAAGATTCACGCAGCGGCCCCCCCATCGGGATCAGCTGCTGATTGCCAAAGCGGCGCTGGCCATCAATGACAACAATTTCAATGTCGCGCTCAAGCGCATAATGCTGCAAGCCATCATCGGTAATAATGACATCCACATTCTGTTTTATAAGTAACTGTACGGCTTCGGCACGCTTCGGCGACACGGCCACCGGAGCACCGGTACGACGATGAATCAAAACCGGTTCGTCGCCCGCTTCAGCCGTTGAAGTATCCACATTCACCGGGTAAGGGTAATACGGCGCTTTGCCACCATAGCCTCGAGAGACAACGCCTGGTTTCAGGCCCTTGGCCTGCAGTTGCTCGACCAACCATATAACCACCGGTGTTTTACCGTTACCGCCAGCGGTAATATTGCCGACAACCACAACAGGTACGGATGCCCGGAAAGCCACTTTCTGACCACACTGATACTGCTGGCGGCGGCGACGGCTGATCAAGCCAAACAACTGACTAAGAGGCCATAACAAAGGTTTGAGCAATATCCCTGCGGGGGGTGCTGTTCAAACCAGATTTTTTCGATAATGGTTGCCATCTTTCACCAAGCTATTATTAATCGCCAAACTGGATGCGATGCAGCTGGGGCGTAGGCACCATTTTGGGCCAACAACTCGGCATGAACACCACGCTCAATAATTTCACCTTCGTCGACAACCAAGATCTGATCGGCATTCTCAATTGTTGACAGGCGGTGGGCGATAACCAACACGGTCCGGTCTTTCTGAAGCTCATCCAGTGCCGACTGAATAGCGCGTTCAGATTCCGTATCCAAGGCAGAAGTTGCCTCATCAAGGATCAGAACCGGTGCATTTCGCAACAAGGCTCGTGCGATGGCGATACGCTGACGCTGGCCACCCGACAAGCTGACACCGTTCTCACCAATGATGGTATCCAAGCCGTTATCCATACCCTTGATAAAGTCCATGGCATAAGCCAGTTCAGCGGCTTTCTCAATTTCAGCGCGGCTAAACTGGTCACCGCTGGCATAGGCAATGTTATTGGCTACGGTATCGTTAAACAGGTGGACATTCTGCGATACAACGGCTACCTGATCACGAAGATTAGACAGCTTATAATCACACAGGTCGTGCTGATCAATGGTGATCTGACCTGACTCAATATCGTAGAAACGAGTCAGCAAATTAGCAATGGTACTCTTGCCCGAGCCGGAACGACCAACCAATGCTAGCGTTTTTCCCGCCGGAAGCGAGAAACTGACATTGCGTAATGCCGGTGCGTCTTTAGTCGGGTAAGTAAAGGTGACATCTCGGATCTCGATATCACCCTTCACACGCTCGGCCACGACAGTGCCATGATCTTTTTCTGTTTCAAGCTCCATCAACCCAAACAGAGTCTGGCAGGCTGCCATACCGCGCTGGAACTGAGAGGTAACGTTAGTCAGGGCTTTTAGCGGGCGCATCAGGCCGAACATCGCACCGAAAATCAGTGCAAACGTACCCGGTGTCAACTCCGCACGAAGTGACTCTGTATTGGCCAAGACCAGCACCACGACCAATGCCAGAGAAGCAATCACCTGAATCACTGGATTCGCTATCGCCTGCGCCGACACCAACTTCATCGTCTGCTGACGCATGCGGTTACTGACATCTTCAAAACGCTCTTTCTCAACCTGCTGTCCACCATAGCTCAGCACAACCTTATGGCCTTTTAGCATCTGCTCTGCAGAGGATGTGACTGAGCCCATAGCATCCTGCATATTTTTGGAAATACGACGGAAACGCTTCGAGACGATACGGATGCTGATCGCCACGACAGGGGCAATAACTAACAGAATGGCCGACAGCTGCCAGCTGTTCCAGAACATAATGCCCATCAAGCAATGATACTTGCCCCCCCTTCACGAACCAGACTAACCAGGGAGCCACTGGTTGCGGCTGCAACTTGCTCTGAGTCATAGGTAATTCGTGACAGTAACTTACCGGACGATTCCTGATCAAAGAAACCTACAGGCATTTTCATGAAATGATTGAACATCTGACGACGCAATGTCATGACGACATTGCCAGACACCCACGACAGGCAATAGGTGGAAACAAAGCCACTCACACCGCGAAGGATCATCAGCCCCCCAGCAGGTAAATCGGCATCATGGCCAAGAAATTCGATTCAAGGCTATCTAGGCCGCCGAAGCTTTCATCCATCAAAGGTTTGATCATTGATAGCATCAGCGCATCACTAGCAGAGCTGATAATTAACGCAACGACTGCGACTCCAAGACCTGCTTTATATAAGCTGATTGAAGGCCAAAGCTGTTTAAACGTATCCCAAGTGGATTGATCTGTTGGTTGTGTCATGAAAACCAGTTTTTCTTGAAAACAATTCTGCTCATTCTACTCTTTTCGCACCGATGCACCAAACAAGTTCCTGCATCCTTTTCTCAAGCAGCTCAATTATTAAGCACCTTATTAATCCCGTTACTCACTGAACAGCTTTCGAAACCAACTGTCTTTCACTTCTTGCCGGTAGCGTGATAGGTCAATCTTTCCCTCTTCGATGATGACTGACACCTGCCCGTTCTGGGCTGTAGTGAGCCAGGTAGCACCTTCATCCAGATAGCGCTGCTTGACTTCAGCAGACGGTAGCTGCCACGGATTATAGCGAGCAACAGAAACCAACGCGTAAACCGGATCCATCGCTGCTAGCCAGGTATTGGTCGAAGAGGTTTTACTGCCGTGATGTGGTACCAGAAGGACGTCGGGTGCAATCTCAGGTTCAAGTTTGGCCAACAATAACTCAGAAATGGCATCAATATCACCGGTCAGCAAAACGGAGGTCGGATTAGCTGGACTCAACGCCCTATCGCTAATTTCTATGACACATGAGTGCGGGTTTGCGGCTCGTACAACCTGCCTGGGAGGCCAAAGTACCCGAAAATCCAGCTGCCGCCATTGCCAGCTCTCGCCCCGTCGGCAGGGCATAAATCCATCCCGCCTGTCGCTGCTACGTTTCCACTCAGGCTGTAATCGCGCAATAACATCTGCCGCCCCGCCAGCATGATCACTGTCTGCATGGCTGAGGATCATTCCGTCAAGTTTTCTCACCCCGTCAGCAAGCAACACAGGTTCGATGACCGCTGTCGCAATACTTCCTTGCTCCCAACGATTGCCTGTATCGTACAATACCGCAAATCCACCGCGCCGAATCAATATCGCCAGACCATGTCCCACATCCAGCATATCAACCTGCCACTCGGCCACAGATACTGCTTCATCTTTGGTCGGCCCTGATCCCCCCCCGCCAACTTACAACTACCAATGCAACAGCCAGATACAATGCCTTAAAAGTTCGAATCGGCAAAAACCACAGCAACACAACTAAAACTGTGCTGCCAAGCAGGTATGGCAGCCAAGACACAGGTATGCTCCACCAAGCGCCATTTGAAAAATCAGCCAGCCACATAACAGGATACAAAGAAAGATCGGCCAGCCACCAAAGCCAAACCGACAATGAAGGCAACCACAATGAGACAATCGCCGCTAGGACAAGAGGCACAGTCAGCATACTTACCCAGGGAACAGCTAAAAAGTTGATTACAGCAGCAGCTAGGGATATCCCGCCAAACCATTGCCACTGTACCGGCAGCATCATGCACATCAGTACCAGCTGTATCAACGCAAGCTGCCTAAGCTTGTTTCGCCAAGTGCGCAGCCGTGATGCTTTTCTATCAATATCCACTCTCAGCCCGCTGATATTGGCCAGATATAGAATAAATACCGCAGAAAATGATAACCAGAAGCCGGCGGAGTAAGGCCCTAGCGGGTTGAGAGCCAAACAAATCATTAGCGCAACAAGCAGTATCTGCCAACCGGGCCATTGTAGCCGCAACCGAATCAGTGCCATGACTATCGCACTCATCAGCAGTGCCCGTTGCGTCGGGAGCTAAATCCCGCCAACCAGGCATAGCCCAAAGCAAACAGCAAACCAAGCCATAACGGTAACCAGAGCAACATATCACTTTCGGGCGCGGCACCACGGATCTGGCATCCCAACCACCAGCCACATAAAACGGCAAGGCCTATATGAAGCCCTGAAATGGCCATCAAGTGCGAAAGTCCGCTATCACGCAGTCGGAGCCAGTCTGCATTATCGAGTCCGTCACGAAAGCCAAAGCTAAGCGCCAGCAAATATGGCTGGTGTATCAATCCATCTGTCAGAGCAACGACGCGATCTAAGGCTAATTGGCGCAAAGTCGCCTCAGATAATAGCGGGGGCAGATTGTTCGACTAGATGTATCCGCTGGCCGGAAAGTACCGTCCCTTTACCATGCAATTGATTACCAAGAAAATAACGCTCAGCATCAAACCCCCCCGCCCCTATTTACCCCTGCCATAGGGCCGCCGCAGTCTGACCTCCAACTGCCATCGCTCCCCCCCCTGCTTCATTTCGACAGCCCGAGACCACTCCAGCCTTACCCGTAGCGGATTCAAATACGATATTTCGTGCTGCCCTATTGCAGAGAGAGTAAAATCAAACTTAGAGGCGGGGGGGATATTTTGATTTAATAGCTGCTAACTTCGCCAACTATGATAATATTCTCGCGCTCAATGGGGTATCAATCGGACAGCATCTACATAGAAAGTTGCTCCTATTTTCGCCACAAGGGTTCCAAAAACGACCCAGATCAACATTCTGAGCCGTAAAAAAACAGGAAACTACACCACCTATCATTAAGGCTGTAACAAACCAAATATAATCTGGGATCTGCGGCCAGAAATGAAGCGACAAAATTCCTAACGCAATACCGGCTACGGCTTGGTTCATATCCGTATTGCCAAAATAACTAATGAATAAAAATGCCAAGACAAGTTATTAGACGTTTCTTGCCAAGCCATGACGTGATCAAACGCCAGAAGGCGCTTAAGATTTTCGGCAATGTGCTTTACAACCCCAATTTGTGGTGCCTCAATCGCCGCTCGGCCTCGGGAGCCTTTGCCGTGGGCCTCTTTATGGCATTTGTTCCACTTCCCAGCCAGATGATCATGGCTGCCGGCCTTGCTATCTTGTTCAGTGTCAACTTGCCACTGTCGGTCTGCCTTGTTTGGGTCAGCAACCCTGTCACGATGCCTGTACTTTTTTATGGCGCCTACAAAGTCGGTGCCTGGCTGATGAACGCTCCCCACCAACCTTTTCACTTTGAACTTTCTTGGGAGTTTTTGCTGAACCAAATGAGTCAAATCGGGCCTCCATTCCTATTAGGCTGTACCGTTTGCGGGATCTTTTTTGGCCTTGTAGGCTATTTTGGAATTCGGGGACTATGGCGTTACTCGGTTGTACGAAGCTGGAACAAACGACGCTTTCGCTAAAGATTCGATAAAGCTTTCGCTAGAACAAAACGTAAAAAACCTCGCCTAGGCGAGGTTTTTTATACTCTAAGCCAATGTCACACAATGGCTAAATACCCAGTTGGGAACCAGCTATCAAACAATCAAGAGCTGTTTGAGCATTTATCACTGAACCCGCGAGCTTATTCTCACTTTTAAGCATGACTAGGCTAAGAACTATTTGGCACTCAGCACCTGCGCCGGTTGCAAGGAGCTGGCCCGTCGTGCCGGATACCATGTTGCCAGCAAGCTAAGCACAACCGCTGTCAGGGAGACAATGGCGACATCCTGAAACGCAAGTTCGGTTGGCAGAAAATCAACGAAATAGATATCCCCCCCAGAGAGAAACTGGTGGCCAATCACATTTTCCAACCCTTTGATCAGCGTCGTAAGGTTAATGGCAACCAATGAACCCAACGTCGCACCAAGCAGGCTGCCAATCACACCTGAAAGAATGCCGTGCCAGATAAAAATAGACTTCACCAGTCCGTCGCCAGCCCCCCCCATTGTACGCAGTATGGCTATGTCTGCCGAGCGATCCTTTACCGCCATCATCAGTGTCGACACGATATTAAAGCACGCTACCCCCCCGATCACTAGTACCATCACCAAATACATAATGGTACGCACCATCTGAATATCACGGTAAAGGTAACCGTATTTCTGGGTCCAGCTCTTCAGGTAGACATAGACCGGTAAGGTAAAGCCAACCTCACGCACAATGGTTTGTGCCTCTAGGACATTATCGACATTCAGAGAGATCCCTGACACACCGTTACCCATCGACAGATACTGCTGGGCATCTGCCAGCGGCACCAAGGCAAAATTGTGATCAATCTGGCCACCCCAGTGCCAGCAAGCCAGATACCTGAAGCCGGATTCGGTGCGGAGCCTTAAGCTTTAGAGCCGGATCGGGATTCGGGATCATTGCGGTGATCCAGTCTCCTTCAGAAATACCCAGCTTATCGGCGACACCCTGTCCCAAAATAACCTGCTTCTTGCCAGCCGTGAACCGTTGCCAGGCATTGCCTTTAACGTAATCTGGAATTGCACTGACTTTACGCTCTTCCTGAGGATTAACGCCACGCACCTCAACGGCCTTGAGACTGCTGCCTTTTTCGAGCAAAGCGGTAAAACGGATATACGGCGCAGCCCCCCCTGTCACCCGCGGGTGCGCCTGGGCTGTTTCTAGCACCGAGGTCCACTCCATAAACGGCGGTTTCACCGCCTCAAGCTCACCATGCGGAATAACTGACAGTACCCGGTTTTGCAACTCACGTTCAAAACCGTTCATTGCCGATAGACCAATAATGATCACCGCCACGCCGACAGCTATTCCCAGCGTCGACGAAATCGAAATAAATGACACCATCCGGTTGCGCTGTTTCGCCCGGCTAAAGCGGCTACCGATATACAGAGAAAGAGGTCGAAACATTAAGCCACCTCTACCTGCTCCAGCACACCATCTTGCATGTGCATGCAGCGATCCAGCTTGCCTGCCAGCTCATTATCATGAGTCACAACCAGAAACGCGGTGCCCGACTCTTTGTTCAACTTCCGCATAAGCTCATAAATCTCAATGGCCGTTTTATGATCTAAATTACCGGTCGGTTCATCGGCCAGTACCAAGGCAGGGTTATTTACGATCGCCCGGGCAATTGCCACACGCTGGCGCTCGCCACCGCTCAACTCTGAAGGCCGGTGTTCAAAACGATGATGCAGGCCGACCTGTTCCAGAATACTTTCTGCCTGGGACCTCGCTTTATCTGACGCAACACCGCCAATCAGCAATGGCATCGCCACATTTTCCACCGCGGTAAAATCAGCCAGCAAGTGATGGAACTGATAGATAAAACCCACTTCCTGGTTACGGATCTTCGCCTGTTTGTTAGCACTCATGGCATTGAGTTTCTGCCCTTTGAAGAAGACATCGCCATCAGTAGGCTCATCCAGTGCGCCCAACAAGTGCAACAAAGTGCTTTTTCCTGAGCCTGAAGCACCTACAATGCCAACCAGCTCACCGGCATTGATACTAAAGCCAACCTCTTTCAATACCTCGGTTTCAAACTGAGCTTCGCGGTAAACCTTACGCAACCCATGACAAACCAATAACGAATTACTCATAACGCAATGCCTCAGCAGGACGAACAGATGCTGCACGATAAGAAGGGAAAACAGTAGCCAGCAAACTCAGAACAATCGCGCCGACAATAACCAAAACAATTTGCGCGGGCTCAACCACCACAGGTAGCGAGCCGCCAACCATTAACAACTGCACACCCAGCACAGATAAGACCGAGTTCAGATTTAACGCCAGGAGCGTGCCCAGCAGGCCACCAGAAACAGCGCCAATCACACCGCTGCTAGCCCCCCTGAACGATAAAGACCATAAGTACCTGACGGCTAGTCATTCCTTGGGTTTTAAGAATGGCAACCTCGGCCTGCTTCTCCATCACCACCATGATCAACGCAGAGATTATATTAAACGCCGCAACCCCCTATGATCAGGCCAAGCATCAAGCCCATCATATTCTTTTCCATTTTCACAGCCTGGAACAGCTCACCACGCTGCTCGCGCCAGTCAGACCAAACCCAACCATCTTCCAGCGGTAGCTGGGGCCAGCTCAGTGACAACGAACGGGGTCATCGACAAACAGCCGCCACCCGGTGATTTCTCCGGGTTTATAGCGCAGTAACTTACCGGCATCAGAAATATTGGTCAGGATCAGCTGCTTATCGACATCAGAACCGGTGTTAAACATGCCCTCGACAACAAAATTGCGTTGGCTCGGAATTCGCCCCAAAGGCGTATACTGACTGGCACTGGTTACCATCAGGCGAACCTTGTCCCCGACACTGACACCTAGCTGTCCAGCCAGTGACTGACCAAGAATAATGCGATAGCTACCCGACGTCAGATTGGCCACATCGCCTTGGGTAACATAGTAACCGACCGGTTCATAGGAATTAGGATCGACACCCAGCAGGTTCCTGCCGACAATGACGAGGCACTTTGCAGTATCGTTTCACTGCGGGTCAACGGTGTTGTCATCGCAACATGGGGCAACCGAGTGAGTGATACCGGTGGCTCACTGTCCCACACTACCCTGCCATCCGGCTGGGAAACCAACGCCTGGGGGCATGACACCAAGAATACGTTCCTTAAGCTGCTGCTCAAAACCGTTCATTACCGAAAGGACAGTGACTAGGGCCAACACGCCAATGGTGATCCCTGCCGTGGACATATAGGAAACAAAACGACTGAATCTATCCCCCGGAGCGCCCTCGCAAATAGCGCAGGCCAATAAAAAAAGAGACTGGATGAAACATAAACGAAGTCGAAACCATCCTGTTATTAACTGCCCGCAAGAATACCCGTTGCAGCCTACGATTACCATCCGGAGGCGTAAAACTAATGTAAAAACAGAGGGTAAAATAGACACTGTGACGGTGCTGCGCTTGCTCGAAGGCGAAGGGTAAGTGATAATCGAAGAATAGTTAATTAATCACGAGTATGACATGAATCAGGACGAGTATTTTTCGGTCAGTGCCGGGCTAACCATCAATGTTGAGCTGCTCCCCCCAAACGAACAGCTGCCTGATGAGTTAGCATTCAGCCATGAAATCCCGCCTTTGTTTCGTGTCGCCAGTGAGTGCACCGGTCTTGAGGACGGCGTCGAACAATCACTGAACAAGCTAACCAAAGAAGAAAGCAAACCACTGCTTGACTACCTGACGGCCCAGAACAGCAAGATAAACCTTTTGTTGTCTTATGTTCTGTCGCAACAAGACGACCCAGCACATCGCTATTGCACCGAAACATTTGGTGCCAGCCAGCTCACATTTTACTCTAACGACACTTTTCCGGTCGGCAGTTCTGCCCGGGTTAAGCTATTTTTAGACAAGCCATCGGCAGCAGTCTATTGCTATGCCGAAGTCATTGGCAATGCAGTAAAAGGTGATAAATTTGAAATTACTCTCAAATACAACCGCCTGCAGGAAGATGATCGGGATTTGCTGATACGTGCAGCCCTTTATTTTCAACAGAAACTACTGCGCCAGCGCGCTCAACAGCGAACAGATACCCAATAAAACACATGAATACGAACTTTTTACTCTCTCTTCCTTTACCTAAAAAGCAAGGGGGACAGCCGATTTATCGGTAATGTATCAGGCGCAGCACTGGCCTTATCGGTTGCTGAGCTGGCTCAGTCACACCAGGGGCCGGTACTCGCAGTGGTGCCAGATACCCCAAACAGCCCCTTCGCCTGCAGCCTGAAATCACTCAGTTCACCGACGTCGAAGTCAGTGTGTTTCCGGACTGGGAAACCCTGCCCTACGATAATTTCTCGCCGCACCAGGACATCATCTCTGACCGCCTGTCACGCCTGTATAAGCTCCCGACACAAAATGGCGGGATCATACTTGTTCCTATCAGTACGTTATTGCAGCGCCTGACACCCAGAGAATTCATACACCAACATGCGCTAATGGTAACAAATGGCGATCGGCTCTCGCTGGACAAGCTTCGTCTACAGCTTGAAGCCTCCGGTTACCGGCATGTTGATCAGGTGATGGAGCATGGCGAGTATGCCAGCCGCGGCTCGCTACTGGATTTGTTTCCGATGGGCAGCAACCAGCCATACCGTATTGATTTCTTTGATGATGAAATCGACTCTATTCGTCAGTTTGATCCGGAGAACCAACGATCTACCGGTGAAATGAACCATATTCACCTTTTGCCGGCCCATGAGTTTCCTACCGATGAAATAGCTGTCGAGAGCTTCCGTATGCGCTGGCGCGAGCGATTCGAGGCCCGCCGAGAGCCCGAGTCTATCTACCAGCAGGTGAGCAAGCGAACCTGGCCAGCGGGAATTGAGTACTGGCAGCCATTGTTTTTTGAACAGACCGAAACACTGTTTGACTATCTGCCCGATTCAAGCCTACTTATCACTATTGGCGAGCTGGAGCCAGCGGTTGACCAGTTCCTCGGTGATGCCGAATACCGTTTTGAGCAACGCCGTGTTGACCCGCTTCGTCCGCTACTAAGTCCGCGCGAACTATGGCTGAGCAAAGACGAAATGTTTAGTGGCTTCAAAGCCTTGCCGCGAGTTCGTATCCGCCCGGATGCCGAACCTGAAAAAGCGGGCCGTTACAATCCTTTGCTACTGCCGGTTCCGGCACTAACCATCAATCACCAGCTCAAGGAGCCGCTCGCTGATCTCCGCCGATTCTCGGAACAATTTGACGGCAAAATCATATTCTCCGTGGCCTCCGAAGGCCGCCGAGAGGCATTGCTCGATCTGCTGGCCCGGATCAAGCTCCGTCCTATGGTATGCAGTACGCTTTATGAGGCAGCCAATACACAGGGCAAATTTGCTCTCGTTATCGGCGCCGCGGAGCAAGGCTTTATTCTAGATACGCCTTCCATTGCCTTTATCTGCGAAAGTGATTTGCTTGGCGAGCGTGTCGTCCAGCGCCGTCGACGTGAAGATAAAAAGACCATCAACACCGAGACGATTATTCGCAACCTTGCCGAACTCCAAATTGGCCAACCTGTTGTGCATCTCGACCATGGTATCGGCCGATATCAAGGCTTGCAGACTCTGGAAGCTGGCGGAATCACCACCGAATATGTGACTCTTGAATATCAGGGCGGTGCCAAGCTCTATGTGCCGGTCGCCTCTCTGCACCTGATCAGTCGCTACTCCGGCGGTGCCGAAGACACAGCCCCCCCAATTCATAAACTGGGTGGTGAAACCTGGGCCAAGGCACGTAAGAAAGCCGCTGAAAAAGTCCGTGATGTTGCAGCCGAGCTACTCGATGTCTATGCCAAGCGCGAAATGAAACCTGGGTTTAAATTCAAACTGGATCGCGAAGCCTACGCTGACTTCTGCACGGGATTCCCATTTGAAGAAACTCATGACCAGGCGCTGGCCATTAATGCAGTCTTGTCTGATATGTGTCAGGCCAAGGCCATGGATCGCCTGGTATGTGGTGACGTCGGCTTTGGTAAGACGGAAGTGGCCATGCGCGCTGCCTTTATCGCTGTCGATAACAACAAGCAGGTAACAGTACTGGTTCCAACTACCCTGCTGGCACAACAGCATTTTGAGAATTTCCGCGATCGCTTTGCCAACACACCGGTTCGTGTCGAGGTTCTTTCTCGCTTCAAAACCGCCAAAGAACAGAAACAGATCCTGGCCGATGTGGCTGAGGGGAAAGTCGATATTCTGATCGGTACGCATAAACTGCTCAATGCTTCGGTTCGCTATCAGGATCTGGGACTGCTCGTTGTCGATGAAGAGCACCGCTTTGGTGTTCGCCAGAAAGAAAAAATCAAGACAATCCGCTCGGATGTTGACATCCTAACCTTGACGGCAACCCCCCCGATCCCTCGAACACTGAACATGGCGATGAGTGGCATGCGAGATCTATCGATTATTGCCACCCCCCCGCCAGCACGTCGCCTTGCCATCAAGACGTTTGTCCGTGAGCGCGAAGATATTCTTATTCGAGAAGCGGTACTGCGAGAGATTATGCGAGGTGGACAGGTCTACTTCCTCCATAATGAAGTCGACTCAATCGAGAAAACAACAGAAGAGTTAGCGAAGCTGATTCCGGAAGCGCGGATCACCTTTGCCCACGGACAGATGCGCGAGCGCGAATTGGAGAAGATCATGAGTGATTTTTACCACCAGCGTTTCAACCTGCTCGTATGTACCACGATTATCGAAACCGGTATCGATGTCCCGACCGCCAATACTATCGTCATCAACCGTGCCGATCATTTAGGTCTGGCACAGCTACACCAGTTACGTGGGGCGTGTAGGTCGTTCTCACCACCAGGCCTATGCATACCTGCTGACACCGCATCCGAAGCGGATGACAAAAGATGCCGTGAAACGTCTGGAAGCCATTTCGTCACTCGAAGATCTCGGTGCCGGTTTTACCCTTGCGACCCATGATCTTGAAATTCGAGGTGCCGGAGAGCTACTGGGAGACGAACAAAGCGGTCAGATCCAGTCGGTAGGCTTTACCCTCTTTATGGAAATGCTGGAACAAGCGGTCGAGGCATTGAAAGAAGGCAAGGAGCCATCACTTGATGATCTGCTGCGCCAGCAAACTGAAATAGAGCTGCGACTGCCAGCCCTATTGCCAGACGAATACATCCCTGATATCAATACCCGTCTGTCTCTCTACAAGCGAATTGCCAGTGCAGACAGCGAAAATGCCCTGAACGAACTAAAAGTTGAGCTTATAGACCGCTTTGGCCTACTGCCGGATGCGACAACCAACTTACTCACTGTAAACAAGCTCAAATTGAAAGCTGCGGGACTTGGTGTTCGCCGTATTGAAGCAGGGGAGAAAGGAGGCTATGTTGAATTTGCACAAAACGCATCAATAAACCCTGGTTTCCTGGTCAATTTGTTACAATCACAGCCACAGCATTATCGTATGGATGGCCCGACTAAACTGAAAGTCATGGCGCCTATGAGTGATCGTAAAGACCGAATTAAGTATGTTGACGGGCTTCTAACAAAGCTTTCGGAAAACACTCTATAATTGATGGCACTATCGTGCGGAGTACTATCTTGAAAAAACTGATTTATTTGCTGCTTATTGCCATTAGCTGGCCAAGTCTGGCTGCTCGACAATTTGATATTGAAGTTATTCTCTTCAAGCGCAATATCGACCCTGCGCAAGTCAATGAGTCCTGGCCGGATCAGCAAAAGCCGATCAACATGAAAGGCACTGTTTCCTTCGATGATGAAAGCCTGCTGGCCAGCAAAGGCATTAGCCTGATGTTGCCAGAACAATACCAGCTAACGTCACAGTACAATAAGTTAAAAGGCCACGCCGGTTTTACTCCTCTGGCTCATTTCGGCTGGCGCCAAGGCGATTTAAGCAAAACGGTTGCACCCAAATTTTACCTGACAGCAGGCAAAGATTTCTCGGCTCAGTATTTACCTGACGGCACCTCAAAAAAAGAGCTGCGCCGCCGGGGAAACACCAGCACCGGCCACGCCCGCTTATAGTAGTGGTGATTCAGTTGTTACAACGGACGCCCTTCCTTCAACACCGGAAGCGCCAGCCGTTGCCCCTGAGCCACCGCTATATGAACTAGAAGGAAAAATTCGTGTCTATGTTCAACACTACCTGTTCACCGAAGCCAGCTTGGATCTGCGTGAACCTGGCCGCCGTGAAGTCATTGTCGGTGCCGAGCCCATCGATATCCAAGCAGATCTGTTGACCGATGACAGCAATGTTCAGGTTGGTCACTTACAAGAAGTGAAGAAAAAGATAGAAGTTGAAGAATTTCTGAAGACATACCGCTTTGATCAGCAACGAAAAATGCGCAGCGGTGAAACCCACTATCTTGATCACCCGCTAATGGGCATGGTAGTTCAAATCCGCCGGGTCGAAGAGTGATCAGCCAGTCTACAACCCAGTAATCGATAACGGATGTAAAGCTTACACCCAGAGGAAGGCTGCCAATAGGCGGCCTTCACAGATATGGCACTAAGTCATTGCCGCCATGCCTCTCCCTACCTATGCTTATTTGAACATTTCTGCCTGTTGGGCTCTATATCTCCTATCATCTTAGGACTAATACTTACGTAGATTGGTATAAGGAAAACGTCTAGATAACACGCATGAAAACCGATTTTGAAATAACCACAGCAAGACTCCTTCTCCGCCCCCTATAAGATAGTTGACCTCAACGATCTTCTTGATGCTGTCCAGACCTCTGTCACCCCAGCTAAGTCCATGGTTAACTTGGTGCACAGAAGACTACGACCAGCAAGATGCCTACGAATGGATCAATGCCAGCCGGCAAAACTGGCAGAATGACATCTGTTATGAGGTCGCTATTATTGAACAGCACACCGGGCAACTAGTCGGCAGTATTTCACTCAACAACGTTTCTATACCGTTGAACTCGGCGGAGCTGGGCTACTGGATCAGAACAGCCTCCCAACAGCAGGGTTTTGCAACCGAAGCCTGCCAGGCAATCAGCAACTTTGCCTTCGACACTCTCGGACTTACACGGCTGGAAATCGTCACCCACACTGGAAATCTCGCCAGCCAACGAACAGCACTGGCCTGCCAAGCCAAGTTTGAATGCACAGCCAGAAATCGTATCTTTTCGCCAGACAGAGTCTGTGACGGCATCGTCTTTTCTCTCATCCCAGAAGATTTACGCCCCTGCAAACCGGTATTCCCGCCCAAGTAGTTCAAAGTGAAAACGATCACTACCTGACAGCGTACAATATTGGTATGAATTAAGCGGTTAAGGTACTATGAAGGCAGACCTCAAGCTAAGAAACGGGTATTTATCGTGTTTAAAATTATCATCACTATTGCGATCATCGGCCTTGTCATTTTTTTCATGCAGCGCTCTCAAAGCAATAAACAATCAGCAGCTGAAAATATCAAAGTTGGGCAAGAGTTCCTTGCCGAAAACAAACAGCAGGAAGGGGGTAAAAACAACCGAATCTGGCTTGCAATACCTCGTGCTACAAGAAGGCACCGGCACCGTTTATCCGAAAACCTCTGACAAGGTAACGGTTCACTACCATGGTACTCTGCTTGATGGCACCGTGTTTGACAGTTCTGTCGAACGTGGAGAATCGATCCAGTTCGGTCTGGGGACAGGTTATCAAAGGTTGGACCGAAGGATTACAACTGATGGTCGAAGGCGAAAAGACGCGGCTATTTATTCCGTCAGAGCTTGCCTATGGCAATCGCTCTGTGGGCTCGATCCCGGCAGGTTCTGTACTGATTTTTGATGTCGAGCTCATCAAAATCAATTAAACATGCTCCAAGTCATACGACATAAAAACGCCGCTAGCAGATAGCGGCGTTTTTTTACTAGCAGTTTTATTAGTGAAGTTTCAGGTTCGGACGCAACACACGGTTGATACGCCCGACCAGCATCATCAGGCCAGTCTTAAAGACGCCGTGTAGCGCTACCAGGTGCATTCTGTACAAAGAAATATACACCACACGAGCAATACGCCCCTCGACCATCATCGAGCCTTTAGTCAGGTTACCCATCAGGCTACCCCACGGTTGAGAAGCGGCTTAGCGATACCAGCGAGCCATGGTCGCTATAGACATAAGGCTTCTGGGCTCGATCCGTTATCTTCGCGACAATGTTTGAGAAACAGCGGCTTGCCATCTGATGAGCGGCCTGTGCTCGCGGCGGCACAAAGCTACCGTCGTCTTGGGCACAACACGCAAGATCACCAATCACGTAAATATCATCATCACGGGGTAGTCTGCAATGTCGGCTTCACTACCAGCTGATTAATACGGTTTGTTTCAAGGCCGGCAATATCTTTCATAAAATCAGGCGCCTTGATACCCGCCGCCCAAACCATGATCTGTGCCGGGATATGATCACCATCTTTGGTTGTGAGACCAGTCTCGTCAGCTTTGGTTACCATGGTTGCTGTACGAACATTCACACCGAGTTTGGTCAGTTCGCTATGGGCCGCGCTAGAAATCCGAGGCGGCAAGGCAGGTAAAATACGCTCGCCGGCTTCAACAAGATTGACATTCAGGCGGGAGCTATCCAGATCACCGAAACCATAGGTACGCAGTTCCTTCACGGCATTGTGCAGCTCTGCCGAAAGCTCAACACCGGTGGCTCCGGCACCCACAATCGCAATATCAACCGTTTTCTGGTCTTTATTTGCATGCAGTTTAAGGAACTGGTTGTTCATTTGAGTCCGGAAACGGTGTGCCTGCTCCGGGGCTATCCAGGAAGATACAATTGTCACGGACACCCGGCGTATTGAAATCATTTGAGGTCGAGCCAATTGCCATGACCAGGATATCGTACTCCAGCTCACGTTCCGGCATTAGCAGCTCATTATGCTCATCATAGAGTGCGGCCAATTTGATAGTCTTACTCTCGCGATCAATCGATTGCAAGCTGCCCATCTGATAATCAAACGAGTGGTTTTTGGCATGGGCACGGTAGCTCAGAGCATCAACTCCGGCGTCCATTGAACCGGTTGCCACTTCGTGTAAAAGCGGTTTCCACAGGTGGCTGGCCTTACGATCGACGAGTGTCACGGTTGCACGACGTTTGCGCCCCAAGGTTCGACCCAATTTGGTCGCAAGCTCAAGACCGCCCGCTCCGCCACCAACTACGATAATACGAGTCACGATAACTTCCTCTTATTTTGTATAAATTTTATTGCTCAGAGCCTTATACCCGTTATTCATCCCTAAATGACAGGTGACAACGCTCTGGCTAGCTGACTAATACCAAACTGAACAATGCTCTGACCATGCGGGCACACCAAAGATCACTGTTCAATTTGGTATTAAAGCAGACGGATTGGCACCGTCTGCGAAGGGTAGGAGGTAGTTAACGTGTTTCTTTAAATGACTTTATTGTTTGTAGATGCTGTGAGATTTTTTTGAATTTATGGTTTTGAGTCTCGTCCCAGATGATTTCGTAGTAATCATCCAGCGCATCTTTTGTCTCGTGATTATCTAATACTTCATCATTAGTTGAAAGTATGCAAAGGCAATTACCGGCATTTTTTTCACGAAAATCTGTAACACATTTTGTCGAGATATCAGCATATTCTTCTGGTCGGTCAATTCTTCCTTCCATGCTCTGCTCTGGATGTAAATTCGGGTTAAAAATAACCTGCTTTATCCCGCATAGAAACCCGATGCGCTCAGACCAATATCCACCAAGTCCGACCCCCCCACAAATCAATGGGTGAGAGTCGTTGGACTCTTCTATTAACTTATGCACTTCTTTTAGCAAATGCTGCATATCGTGCTTAGGATGGAGCGTGCTGTAATTCACGAAGCGAACATCAGGGTCAATAAATTGAAGCTGTAGTACCTTTTCATGGTTACCTGGGCTTGTCGAATCAAAGCCATGCAGATAGATGATCATCTCTTTTCCCCTGTCATTCTTATTTTTCTCTAAATTTAATCTAACACGTTTTGTATGGTTTAAAAGACAAAAAACGTGACTTAATTAACAAAAAAAGTGGTAATTGCACCTATTCGCTTATCAAAACTGCTACATCCTTACGAATAGCAGTTAACCGGCCATCAAAAAAACGACGCTGTGTATCTGTTAAACTGTGATTAAAACGCCTAAAAAGGTCAAAACGACGATTTAAATAAAAGTTCAATTCAGCTTGAATATCATCATTTTCGAGGGCAACCAGACGTTGAAGCTCCCGACTCAGCTTCGCTTCAAAACTTGGGCTATTTCTGTTTTTCATTAGCAATCGCCAATTTTGTAGGAACTGATCCCAAACAGTAAAAAATTCCGACTCCATTTCAACTTGATACCCTGCCAGCTCTTTAAGCAACACATTCTGCCTGCTGCTTAGCGGCCCGACCCAATCTGCTGCTGTCTCCTGTAGATCACCCGCACGCTTGCTGAGCTTCTGCTTGGTCGTCAGGATCTCACGCTCTTGCTTGATCTCATCAATGGCCGATTGAATGTTACTGTTCAACTGTGTCACCTGCTGCTCATCCAGCAGACGCAACGTTGCAGCCAGCGGCTTGGTCAACACAGCCACGGAGTCCTGGCCGAGAGAAGTAAATGAAAAGTGATAATCTCGAACTTGGCTAAACGTCAGCGGCACCTTTAAATCTGATTGCAGGGCGAAGATCTGACGGTGAAGCTTCGGAAGCTCCTGTCGGCGATGAACAGCCAGTGCCTTATCAAGCTCGGAATCAAATACCCGCTCCTGACTTGAGGTTAGGCTGACATAACCAGATAAATAGTAAGGGATCCAATAATTGAGAGTATTGTAGCCAAGACGCATCACACACCCGACAAGGATCAGCATGATAAACGCACCCGCAGCAAAGCGAGTCAAATTCCGAGGCATCTTAACTCCCATTTAATTGAATAGACCAACTAACCAGCGAATTAATAGTGTAGACCTGAGTTTCGAGCTTATATTTCACAGCAATGAAACTCGAATGAGGTTATTGAAGAATGGGAATAGCTATTTTCAGTGAACTGAATCTGTTGAGCCATCAATGAGCCCGGTATTTTGAGCGAGCTTGGGTGCAAGTTCTTGCTTCAGCCGGTCAGCCTCAATCAAATATGCGTTATCTTGCCACAAAGAAGCACCGACATAATACCAAAGCATGGCCAAGTAATTGCACCACGGCAGCCAAGCCGTCACCGCAGCTAACCAACGGTCACTATCTTGCTTGCCCCCGTAACTGACAATAGGCAGCAACTGCGCTCTCCATATCCAACCCATTGGCATTAATTGTCAGAGCAAGATCGAGCGAAGGATCACCTGCCGCGGCGTACTCCCAGTCAATCACACGCTTGTTGCCATCCGGCTGGCAAATAATATTATACCGACCTAAGTATGATGGCAGCAGGTATCATCAAACCAGGCTTGCAAAGGTAACTGTTGAAAGTGATTAAAAAGCTGCTGAAGCGAAACGGATTTGTACCTGTTGTCAATCTTCTGCCAGTAGTGCGCCGTTTTCTGCTTCACATCAAGGCGCCAGTACGGTATGGGTAAGGCATGGATATCAGCCTGAAGCTGAAGTAGGCCCCGATCCGATAAATCATCATCAGCCGTTAAACCCTCTACCCCATTCAACCAGCAACCCCCCCTGTTCAAGCAGCGCAATACTCTTTGGTGCAATATTAGGCGAGACAGCACGAGTTGAAGTTGTTCTCAGCACTGTCGTGCCTGAAGAAGTCGTCGGTGATGACTGGAAACTATCAAGCACTTGATGCTCATGCTCACGAGAGAGCCCGAAGGCCTTGGTCGACTCAGCAATTGGTCGCCATACCGCCTTCGAACACATGGATGTTCGCACGTTATATAGCTCAAGTACCCAGCAGCGGTTACTCAGGCCACCGGTCAGCGGCCTGGCTGAAAGCAACTCGATATCCGGTAAGGCACTCAGTAAAGAGATATCGAATGAACTCACTCAGCGCCTCACAATTAAGTGGCTATCGGTAAATGCCGTCATTACCAACCAAGTAGGCTCTTGGCTTCCTGTTTGCGAATTTCACTTTCATCCGCCCATTCGACTAGGCCAGTTTCCAGATCCATCAGGCGCATAGTCATCTTGTAGTAGACGTCTTTGTCGCTGCCAGCCTGTTTGACAATACTGGCCAAGTTGCCGTACAGCATGTACTCCGCACCCACCATTTTACCGAACTGGATTGCAGTACTCTGGTTAACCAGCTCATCATTGTTTTGGAAGTTCAGTTGCTTGCGAACGTCTTCGACACGAGTCATGTCAACGAAGCGGAATTTACCCGAATTAAGCAGACGAGTACTGACCGAATCAGTGACCGACTCAGTATCGATGTGTTCGCTGGTTTTGTTTTTAATACCGTCGACAACAATAATTGGTCGATTGCCATTGCCAGTGATGTAGGCCACAGAGCCTGAGCTCAGCATACTATCGGTCATTTCTTCGGCAATTTTCTGCAGATCCGTTGAACCAAATTCAATGGTCGTGGTTTCAGCTTCCTGCGCATCACCATAGCTGACTTTCTGCGCACAACCACCCATCAATGCAGCTACACCTAATAATGCAATTACGCTTTTTTTCATCTTATTACCTTTCATTACTGTTGTCGCAGAACGAGCCACACTGGTGGCCGTACTCCCCAATTAATAGCTCGCCTCACGGATGTAGATACGGTACTGTTTGGCTTCAGGTTTTCTGGCGACAGCCTGCAGGGTCACGGAATCTCTGCCATGCAGAACAAATTGGCGCCACGGACTGTCACTGCCGTAAACCTCTAGCCCCCTGAGCATCGTACCAATAGAAGCGATATTGCAGCTTCATATCCGAGTCAGTTTTACTGGTGACAGGTACACCTGCCTTCATCAACCCATCAGCATTCGCGATAATGGCTTTCTCGATTTCAATCTGATTAGCCAGCGATGTATTGCCAATCACTACATTCTGATTGCTGCTTTCAATACTGATACCTGACGTTGACGACGAACAGGCAGACAGCAAGAGCGCAAACATCAAGACAGAAAAATATTTCATCATTAACTTTCTCCTAACAATACCGACCACCAGCTAAGCTGATTACCCTGGCGAGAAACCCAAACCATCGTTGTTCGTCCAGCTGCAACTTTGACGTCCAAACTCTGACCGTTCCAACTGAGCTCATGTATCCCTGCTTTTAAATCAGTATGATACATACTGATAGAAGATGGTAGAGATTGCCAGCTTCGAGTATCAGGCTGTTCAGTCAGAGTGTTAAAAATGTTGCAAGTACGTTGCCGATATCATTGCCATTCTTTGCCGCTGACTTTCTGACTTCATTCTTCGCCACCACCCGTAGTGCCTGACGCACAACAATCACCGGTAGCTCTTCGTTCAGGCTGCTTTTGGCCATATTGTTAACATTGGCCAACTCACTCGCCTTCACGGGCTGATCATCAAGCACCAACGAGCCCAAATTCTGGCGAGGCATATCACGGTAGTAAGGCAAGGCCAAATTATAAATAACCCCATCGCCCCGACTGTCCGGCAGCCACAACGGCAAACGCCAGCCATCCCGAGCCTGGACTACCCCCCCCTGCTCGTCAAGAATAATAACCCTGCCTGCTCCCGCTTTTTCTGGTGCGTATTGACCATAGCGCGCCTGCAGCGGTTTAAGATCTTCTGTCATTTGCATGCGGGTTGCTAACCGCAATACCGTGTTGGCGATATACATATTGTCCGGGGGCAACAGCCAAGGCACGTTTGTAATCGATATAGGCACTGTTTAGGTCACCATCGGCCTCATACAGTATCCCTGACAAATAAAATAAATAACCGTTTTGTACATTTGCCAGCTTTTCCCCCCCGGCGTCAGGGTAACGGGCCAGCACGGCACCTAAATTCTGGCTCAGTTCGTTGCGCTGCGCTTCCTGCGCGGCCTGACCAAGTTCTGCCTCACGCAGTTTCCGGGCGGCTTCCTGAACCTGGTTGGCTCTTCGGACTTCAACCAAAGCACCTTCCAGATCTTTCTGCTGAATATAATTCAGTGCAAGATAGAGGTGCATAAAACCCAGCTCGTAATCAGCTGGCTGGTAGGTGATCATATTATCATTGGTTAAAAGCGCTCCGGCTTGGTTTAACCCTTCGGATAACTGAATACTGGCCTGACGCTGCTGCTCTTTGACCGCCATATCGGCACGTTGCAAAGCGGCAAAACTATCCGTGTACTGCTCAGCAACAAAATTCACCCTTCCCCGCTCCATGCCATCGAGAATATCTCCCGCCGGAGACTCCGGAAGCGCTTCTATCGCCTGAGTATAATTCCCCCCCTGTTGGAGGGGGGGCTTCGTGAACCTGCGCATTTGACGCACTGTAATGGCTGAATAAACTCTGAGTCGATAAGTTCGCACAGGCCGTTATGCTCAACGATAACACCAGCACTGCGGCACGTTTTAGCATTGTGTTAATAACCCCATTCTCTATAATAAAAAATCTGAGTGTTCATGATACAAGAACATAATCCACTCAGACCTGACCCAGCAATATTAGTTCCCGTAGCTATCACGGGTAGCTATGGTTGCTTTATCCAATCAACATTAACCAACTAACATTGGACCGAGTGGACGACCAGCAAGAAGGTGCATGTGAATATGATAAACTTCTTGGCCGCCATAGGGATTGCAGTTAACAATCAGGCGGTATCCATCCTCAGATACGCCCTCTTTTTCCGCCAGCTTACGTGCGACAGTAAACAAGCGTCCCATCATCGCTTCATCATCCGCTTCGACATCATTCACCGTCGGGATCAGCTTATTCGGAATGATTAGGATATGGCTTGGTGCACGAGGATTAATATCCCGGAATGCAGTCACTAAATCATCCTGATATAAGACATCTGCCGGAATTTCCTTACGAATAATTTTACTGAAGATGGTTTCTTCTGCCATATCATGCTCCATTTACTATGTTGTGTCTCAGGCTATCTCCTGACTGATGAGTATGCTTGAGTACAAACTATAGAGCAATATTGAACACCGTTTTAAACCATTATTCCAGTGATTATTTCATAAAATAAGTTATTTTTTGATGCAGTCGTCAAAGTATGTAGAGACTGTAATCATTTATGATCAGTGGTTGCCACTCTTCCCCCAAGGCTAATGCTAGAGTGGTTTGTGTCGATTTTGTCTTTTTTGGTATGCTTTTTTTGCTACTTAAAATTTCAACATCACAATTTATACGAAGGTCAATAACATAATAACAGCTTCGTATTAATATAATTTATGTGGGCTTGCTGTCGCTCACATTTGCTAGAGTTTAGGGATATTATGAAGACAACAAGACAAACCTCTGTCATACGACGTATGTACACAGGGTTTGCGGTAATGGTTGTATTGTTTGCCGCAACAATTGTTCTGATGCTTGACGGAACGAATCGGATCCACAACCAACTTAAAACGGTAACGACGGATGCACTGCCGCTGGTATCTACAGCAAACCAAACCAGTGTTCGACTTCTCGCGGCCGACAAGATTTTTAAGGACTTTCTTACCAGCAAGAACCCTGAGCGAATGAAAGTCTACGAGGATAACTTTAGCCAGGCGCACAGTACCTTTAGCCGTGCGCTCGATCAACTGCAGCAAGCCTCGGCAGGCAATAATGCCCTCAGCGCGCAATTAAGCGAGCTGATTGCGCTCGAAGAACGGTACTTTTCCGAAGCCCATGTTGCGATGGGTAACTATCGTGTTCAGTTGTTGGCACAGGAAGAGCGCTTACAATCATCACGCCGTTTTCAGCAGCTCCACAACGAGCTGAATACCCGGATGAAAGAGTACGTCGAAGATCAAGACAGTATCTCTGTCAAAATGATCGCCAAGAACTATTTCATCAAGCTTCGCCTGACAGAAACCATCACCTCTGACGCACTGGCAACAGATGATATTACAGTCATCGACAAGGCAGTCAAAAGCAACAAACGAAGTGTCAACCATCTCGGTAACGCCTATCGCTCTCTAACGTCTTTGATACCGGAGCTGAAAGCAAAATTCGACAAGCCCATCGAACAATACACCCTCGATATTGGCAAACCCGGTGGTGTACTAGATGTCCACTACCGCTACATTGATGCCCGCAACCGCCTTTACGACAATATCGCAACACTGGCAACTGAAATTGATCAGGCAACAAACCTGCTTGATACCTTCAGAACCGAGGCCAACGCCCATATGGACAGCGCAATTGCCAATGCCGATAAAGCTTACAACCGCGGGCTCAGCAATGCCGTCATGATAGGAATCGGTGTTACCCTGTTTGCTATCTTCATCGGCTGGTTCCTGGCACAAAGTGTCCGTAAGCCCCCCCTTGAGTCAACGCTAAAGACCTTAGAAGCCCTCACCAATGGTGATATGACCAAGCGAAGCGAAAACAACAATTTCGTCGAATTCAACAAGCTCAGCCACCACATCAATACACTGGCAGATAACTTACAAGAAGTACTGGGCAAGCTCAGCCAGGCATCAAGCGACCTGACATCCGTTGCCGAGGAAAACCAGGCCACAACGTCAGAGGCTAAAAATCGCCTCAACGAACAACGACAACAAACTGCATCAGTCGCGACAGCCATGACGGAGATGGAGCAGTCTGTGACAGACGTATCACAAAGTGCACAAAATACGATGGAGCGCGTGCATGAAGTCGAGAAAGCCTCCGACACCGGCCGCGAGGTAATGAGCCGCAATATCAACACTGCCCCATCAACTTTCTGAGCGCCTAGACGAATCAGTCAACGCGGTATCAAAGTTACAGGAGATGAGCAGCAATATCGGCTCCATCCTTGATGTGATCCGCAATATCGCCGATCAGACTAACTTATTGGCACTCAATGCCGCCATTGAAGCTGCACGCGCTGGCGACCAAGGCCGTGGGTTTGCCGTCGTGGCTGACGAAGTGCGTGTGTTGGCAAAGCGAACTACCGACTCAACCGCTGAAATTGAAAACATGATCCAAAGCCTGCAGTCACGTTCAGGTCAGGCCGTATCCGTTATGCAGAGCTGCGTCTCCGAGATGGAAAACAGCATTAACCAAGCATCTGATGCCAACAGTGCAATGGAAGAAATTCAGGCCATCATCTTCGAAATCAGCCAGATGAGCTCGCAAATAGCACAAGCAGCCGAAGAACAGCGAAGTACGACCACGTCCATTGCTCGTAGCCTAGAAGATATCAGCCATATTGCTGATTCCAACTACAGCTCAATGGAAGAAGTCGCGGAAGCCAGTAGCAAACTTGATAGTCTGGCCCACCAGCAGAACGACTTGGTGATGCGGTTTAAGCTGTAACAAAATACAGATGAATACACGATAAGCATATAAACAGAAGCCAGCAATGATTGCTGGCTTTGTTTTATCACCAGGCCACTGCAAACGATTGCGTTTTAAATCATCAGTTAGTTACTTTGTTTGATCATTGCGCTTTACTTAAGGTAGGGATGCTTTTAGAATCGGGCAAATTTTTTGGGAGGAAGCAATTATGACGACAATTACGATTACACGTCCTGATGACTGGCACACGCACCTACGTGATGGCGAGGTATTAAAAGATACTGTTCGCGACATCAGTCAGTATATGGGGACGGGGCAATTATTATGCCGAATCTGGTTCCACCGGTTACCGATACTGACGCAGCATTAGCCTACCGCGATCGTATTCTTGCCGAAAAGCCCCAAGGCAATTTCTCCCCTCTAATGACTCTCTACCTCACCGACAATACCTCTCCTGAAGAAATTCGAAAAGCGAAAGCCACTGGCCACATCTATGCGGCAAAACTCTATCCGGCTGGTGCAACGACAAACTCTGATTCAGGTGTTACCTCAATCGAAAAGTTACTGCCTACGCTTCAGACAATGGAAGACGTCGGGATGCCTTTGCTGATCCATGGTGAGGTAACAACGCACGATGTCGATATATTCGACCGCGAAAAAGCGTTCCTTGATACCGTACTGGGCCCAATTGTCGAGCAAATGCCAAACCTGAGGATTGTTGTCGAGCATATCACGACCAAAGACGCGGTTGAGTTTGTTAACAATGCAGGGCCAAACGTGGGAGCGACCATCACCGCTCACCACCTGATGTTCAACCGCAACCACATGCTAGTCGGCGGGATCCGTCCGCACTTCTACTGCCTGCCTATTCTGAAGCGCAACATTCACCAGCAGGCGTTGGTTGAAGCAGCCACCAGTGGAAGTCCTAAATTTTTCCTCGGCACTGACTCTGCCCCCCCGCATGCCCAGGGACGTAAAGAGTCGGCATGTGGCTGTGCTGGCTCTTACACCGCCCACGCAGCAATTGAGCTCTACGCAGAAGTTTTCGAACAAGCCGGAGCACTGGAAAAACTTGAGGCCTTTGCCAGCTTCAATGGCCCTGACTTCTATGGCCTGCCGCGCAATAGCGACACCATTACACTGGTGAAAGAAAACTGGACAGTGCCGGAAACCATGGCCTTTGGCGGTGATGTTGTGGTGCCTATTCGTGCCGGTGAAGAGATGATCTGGAAAGTCATCTAAGACAATAATGCCGACCAAGGCATAGAACATTCTAATTGTAAAAAGGGCTCCCGAGGGAGCCCTTTGATTATCTACTATATGGTTCTAATAAATAGCATCTAACACATGTTACCTGACAAATAGTATGACGCCTAAGATGCCTGCGGGATCGTCAAGTGATGGAACATCCGGTATAGAACCGGTACCACGATCAGTGTCAGTACCGTCGCAAAGCCCAACCCGAACATAATCGTTACCGCCATCGGCTTGAAGAACACATCGGGCAGCAGCGGGATCATCCCCCCCAGTACCGTAGTAATTGCCGCCATACAGACCGGACGGACACGACTCACTGCCGCATCAACCACAGCCTGGTATTTTTCCTTACCACTACTGATTTCTATCTCTATCTGATCAAGCAGTACAATACCGTTTTTTACCAGCATGCCCGACAGGCTCAAAAAGCCTAGCAGCGCCATAAAACCAAACGGCGTATTCAGCAGCAGTAATCCTGTCGTCACACCGATAATCGCAAGCGGTACTGTTGCCCATACAATCACCGCTTCTTTCACTTTGTTGAACAAGAAGATAGTGATCAGGAACATAAACAGATAACCCATCGGCATCGTCTGGAACAGCGACGCTTTCGCATCGGCCGATGATTCATATTCACCGCCCCCCCACTCCAATGAGTAGCCCGGAGGAAAATCCAATGCTTCAATTTTGGACTGAATACGACCTTGCAAGGTTGCCGCCGTCTCATCACCCAGAGGATCGGGATCTGCCATAATAGTCAGCATCCGCTTACGGTTCTTACGCACAACCAACGGATCTTCCCACCTTACATTCACGCCTAGCATGACTTGCTGCAGGGGGAACATAGCCCTGAGTTGCCGGACTCCAGATCTTCATACCTTCAATGGTACTCACATCAACACGCTCTTCATCAGGCAAGCGGGCTACTATCGGCATCAAGTTGGTGCCGTCACGATAGATCCCGACAGACAAGCCAGAAAACGCCATTTGCAGCAGGTCATCAACATCGGATTTAGTGATTCCGTAGCGGCGCGCCTGACTTTCATTGAAGATAGGCTCCAGAACCTTGGTCCTTTCTCTCCAGTCATGGCGAACATTAAAAGCCCCTGGATCTGCCCGCATAATATCCAATGTCTGCTGGGCAAGTCCTCGGAGAATAGTAGGATCAGGCCCCACTAAACGCGCTTCGATTTTCGAACCTGAAGATGGGCCGAGCTCAATACGTTTTAGCTTGTACTCGATATCAGGGTGCTTGGCATCAAGTTCAGCACTGACTTTCCGCAACATTGGCATCACGTCATCATAACTGTCGAGGCGAATGACCAGTTCGCCATACGCGGCATAGCTCTTCTCCGGTGTGTAGGTCAGCATGAAGCGCTGTGAACCTTTACCGGCACTGGAGGAAACATGGCTAACATGATCCTGCTGACTGGCCCCAGCTTTCTAGCTCACGCAATTTATCATTGGTTGAACGGATATCTGTCCCCTCCGGCATCCACACATCAACCATGAACATCGGCGTTGTCGAAGACGGAAAGAACGACTGTTTCAACTGAGTAAAGCCATACAAACTAGCTCCAAGCATCACAATCAATACGATCACCGTTGTCCAAGCATTTTTCATGCAGGCTTCCAGCGATTTCCTGTACACCACGAAAACCACCCCTTTATACGGATCGTTCTCTTCTTCGTCCGCATTGCCCCTTAACGCTTTTAAAGAACATATCAGCAAAGAACGGGGGTCAGCGAAATGGCCGTAAACCAACTTAGCATCAAAGAGATCAACAGAACACTAAAGAGCGTGGCACAATACTCACCTGTCGAATCTTGTGACAGTCCGATTGGTGCGAAAGCAGTAACCGCAATAACGGTTGCCCCCCAATAGAGGCCATTTGGTCTGTGCCACAATATCGGATGCTGCCTGTACCCTTGTTCGTCCTTTTTGTATCCCTATCAGGACACCCTCTACGACCACAATGGCATTATCGACCAGCATACCGAGGGCTATGACCAAGGCCCCGAGAGAAATTCGTTGCAAATCGATCGCCATCCAGCTCATAAAGACGAACGTTCCCAACACGGTTAACAGCAATATCAAACCGATCAAAATGCCCGAACGCAGTCCCATAAAGAACAGCAAAACGACGATAACAATCGCCACGGCCTGTCCTAAGCTAATAATGAAGCCCTTGACTGATTTATCCACTTCATCGGGCTGACTATATACCACCTCAATATCAATACCGACGGGCTGTTGCTCTTTGAGTTCATCTAGGCGACGGTAAACACCTTTGCCTATCTCCACCACGTTGACACCAGAGACAAACGAGACCCCAACATTTAGCGCCACTTTTCCGTTGTAGCTTACTAAATTATCAGGCACCTCTTTAAAACCGCGCTTGATCTCGGCAACATCACGTAGGTATATCAACCCTTCGGCACCGGTCTCGGTAATGATCAAATCACCGAGGGCATCAACATCGGTAAACTCTCCCGTTGGATGGACACGAACATACTCAGTACCGATTTTGACCGCACCGGCGCTCGAAACTAAGTTCTGTGTAGCCAGCGTGTTGTAAATGGTCTGTGGCGAGATACCTAAGCTGCTTAAACGCTGCATGGATATTTCGATAAACACCTGCTCTTGCTGCGTGCCCCGTAACAGAGACCTTCCCGACCCCGTCGACAAGCTCGACTTCACGTCGCAAGTAATCAACATAGTCATTCAGCTCTTTATACGAGTAACCATCCCCCCCTGTAATTGCCAGTAATATGCCGTAGACGTCACCAAAGTCATCGTTCACCGACGGATCGGCTACACCTGGAGGCAGGTGCGGCTTCAGATCATTGACCTTACGCCGCAATTCATCCCAGATCTGTGGCAGGTCATCAGGCCCATAATTGTTTTTCATTGTCACCGTGATCTGTGAAAGACCACGGCTGGAAATGGAGTTAACTTCGTCAACATAAGTTAGCTGCTGGATTGCCTTCTCTATCGGATAGGTCACTTCCTCCTCAACCTGAAGCGGCGTCGCCCCTGGGTAGGCCGTCACAACCATGGCATCCTTGATGGTAAAAGCCGGGTCTTCCAAGCGTCCCAAACCAAAAAAGGCCATTGTGCCGCCGATCAGAAAGATCAGTGACACCATCCAACTAATCACTTTATTTTTGATGAAATAGGCTGCGATATCTTGCTTCATTATTGTTCAGCCCCCTTGGCAATCACATTCACCTGCTGACCTTCCCGTAGCCGGTTTCCCCCCGGCAACAACGATGGTTTCCCCCTTCACTCAGGCCAGCCAACAAGCGGACCCCCCTCGGGGACGACTTTATCTGTCGCCACACGACGCTTGGTCACCGTTTTGTTATCATTCACAACCCAAACAAATTTTTCGGTTAGTGATAAACCATCACCATCTTCGTTGAAAATGGCCTCCAACGGGATCACAGGCTCACCTTTTTTATAGATTTTCAGTTTTTGTGCATCCGCCCCGAACTTCAACGGCCATGCCATCAAGAATAAAGCGCCCCTTCTGGCATCGGCATCGTCAAAGTGACCAGAAATGAACCGGACTCCGGATCCGGCTCGGTGGTAAACTCTTTCAGCAAAGCCTTGTACTCGGTACCATCAGTCATAACAACCCGCGCCCCAGGCTGGGACTTTTCGATATCGACAGCAGAGCTTTGGGAATAAATAAGATCCGGCGCCTGGATCAGAATATCCACCATCTTGGTACTGTGAATATTCATCACTTGCTGGCCTACTTGCACGTTCTCGAACTGCTCGATAGGAACCCGAGAGATCACCCCCCCGTCGAAAGGGGGGGCTGTCAGCTTGGTAAACGTGAGGTTCAGCTTGGCAAGCTTCAGCCTTGCCTGGGCGATCTTGCGCTGCGCCCTCAACTCATCAAACTGTGACTGGGCAAGGAAACCTTTGTCCACCAGCTTGGCAGAACGACGGTACTGACTGTCGGCAACGTTGTATTTTGCCTGAGCATCATCAACTTCCAGCTGATAGTCTGTCGGATCCAACTCAGCAAGCAACTGGCCCTTCTTGACAAAGTCGCTTGGACCTACTGCTATGCGGGTCACCTCACCCTGAATTCGAAAAGACAGGCTCGACTTGTCTGCCGCTGCAGCCACAGCAGGAAAAGTAAGCTGCGGAGCGGCTTCAGCCAAAGCAACAACATCGACACTGACGGGCTGAACAACCTGTTTTTCTTCAACTGCTGGTTTTTCACAACCTTGCAAGATAGATACCGCAGCCAGCACCAAAGTGATAAAGGATAGCTTTTTCATATTACAGTCCTCGCTCCTTAACCCAGGCGCGTACTTTCTGGCCTTCCTGTAATTCACCAATACCGGAAATCGCAATTTGATCGCCATCATTCAACCCTGACACCACCCGCCCTTTGTCATCGAGCTCAACTTGGGTTTTACGGGCAATACCGGCTTCGTCGATGTGCCAAACATAATTTGCATTACCCTCTCGCATGATCGCGCGCTTGGCAATCGCTCCTGAGTTTCCTTTTGGAATCGCAATTTTCACCAAGCCGGCCATACCGGGCAGAATATTCTTACCCTCAGGACGCTCCATAAACAACGTCACTTTAAAGCTCGACGTTGTAGCATCCGCTTCGGTATCTATTTCTTTAAACTCCGCAGGATAGACTTCTCCCGGGATCGTATCGAATATAACGCTTGCCTGGGTTTCAGACTTGCCCTGGTAGCGGGCCAACAGATGTTCGGGTAACTGGAAGGTGACATTGATGAGTCCTGCACTTTGAATATGCATAACAGCTCTTTCGCCATTATATATTCATAGTTTTCAATCAATGACAGAGAAAGTGTCCCATCATAGGGAGCAACCAAAGTGGCATAGCCCAGGTTGGATTTTTGCTTACTCAAGGCGGCCTGAGCTTGATTTAATGCCGCCTTCGACGTGTCATAATCTAACTCAGAAACCACGTTGGTCTTCCTAAGTTCTTCATCTCGCTTGAACTGAACATAAGCCAACTCATAGTTCGCCTGTGCCTGTTCAACCAACAGCGTAAGTTCGTCCGGATTCAGGCTAGCCAACTTTTGGCCACGCTTAACATTCGTCCCAGGGTTCACATCCAACGATATGATTTGTCCGGATACCCTAAATGCCAATACTGCCTTATCACCAGCTTCTACAATCGCAGGAAATGTCCGGAACGTTTCATTCTCACCCCACGGATACCACTTGTAATTTAACCGGTCTTGACTCCGGTTCAGGTATCTCAACCTTTTTTTCACCGCACCCTGACAATAGCAAGCCAGTAATGACGGTCGCTAATAGCGCGCGCCCCATACAACCTCTCCAATATTATTATTGCCTGCTCTCATTTTTCTTCTGGTGTTAAGCGCAAAAACATCTAGCTACCAAAACTTATTCACAACAAAAAGCCTTTGACTGCAAGTCAATAGTGTAGCCAATAAAACGACACAGAAACCTAACAAACCACGAAAAAGAAGAAAAAACAAATCATTAAGCGTAACCGACGGACAATACCAACCTTCAGGCCATTCACTATTCACAGAGGTTATATTTCAGAGAAAATCAGAATTAAGGGGGGGAAAATCAGAAATGATAAAACATCAAAATAAATAAAAAAGGAGCCCCAAAAGGCTCCTTTGATTAATAGTTAACCGAAATATTACGCGTCCATTTCGGCAATATTCACTTTCCACGTATCAGGGCCCGTTTGGTGGGCATTGGTTCCTTCGGCATCAACAGCAACGGTCACAGGCATATCTTCAACTTCAAACTCATAGATAGCCTCCATGCCAAGATCTTCAAAAGCCACTACACGCGCTTTCTTGATTGCCTTGGCAACTAGGTAAGCAGCACCGCCGACAGCCATCAGGTAAACGGCTTTGTGCTCTTTGATTGACTCAATAGCAGCCGAACCACGTTCTGCTTTACCGATCATGCCGGTAAGCCCCTGCCTGGCCAAGCATCATATCGGTAAACTTATCCATACGGGTTGACGTTGTTGGGCCAGCTGGACCAACGACCTCGTCACCAACAGCATCGACAGGACCAACGTAGTAAATGAAGCGGTTATTGAAATCAACCGGGAAATCTTCCCCTTTTGCCAACATATCCTGAATACGCTTATGAGCAGCATCTCGACCTGTCAGGATTTTACCTGAAAGCAGTACTGTCTCACCGGACTTCCATTCTTGGACATCATCTTTGGTGACTTCGTCAATATTAACTCGACGAACGTTCTCACCCCACCTCCCCAAGTCACCTCTGGCCAATCTTCCAGCTTCGGCGGCGTTAGATCTGCCGGGCCGGAGCCATCTAGCTTAAAGTGAACATGTCGGGTCGCCGCACAGTTCGGGATCATACATACAGGTTTGGATGCCGCGTGGGTTGGCGCCGTTTTGATTTTTACGTCGACAACGGTTGTCAGACCACCTAGGCCCCTGAGCACCGATACCCCAATTTATTGACACGATTGTAGATATCCAGGCGAAGCTCTTCTTCGGTATTTTGGGCACCGCGCTCCTGCAGTTCGTGGATATCAACAGATTCCATCAATGATTCTTTTGCCAGAACCGCCGCTTTCTCAGCCGTCCCACCAATACCAATACCAAGCATACCCGGCGGACACCATCCCGCGCCCCATCAGCGGTACTGTTTTTTCAACCCACTCGGCAACATCGTCCGATGGGTTCAGCATCACCATCTTGGTTTTGTTCTCTGAACCACCACCTTTGGCTGCAATCTGGATTTCGACCTTGTCGCCCGGTACCATATCGATATGTACGACAGCTGGCGCATTGTCCTTAGTGTTTTTACGACTTCCGGCAGGATCCGCAACGACAGAGGCTCGTAGCGGGTTGTCCGGATTGGTGTAGGCCTGGCGAACACCTTCGTCAATCATTTCCTGTACAGTCAGATCACTCTCCCACTGTACACTCATGCCAATTTTGACAAAACAGGTAACGATACCGGTATCCTGACAGATTGGACGGTGCCCTTCTGCCGACATGCGCGAATTGATCAGGATCTGAGCAATGGCATCTTTCGCAGCCTGGCTTTGTTCTTTGTTATAAGCTTTTTCCAAAGCCTGAACAAAATCCAGCGGGTGGTAGTAGGAAATGTATTGTAGTGCGTCCGCCACACTATCAATCACATCTTGTTTATGAATGACGGTCATAATTGCCCTCGTTAATTATTCTCATTCCATGGCGCCCGACTTTCTTTGCCGTTACAGCATGCTTCCAGTGTAGGGTGCGATTAACATCGTTCATGCCCTGCATATAGGGAGTACAGGAAACAATGCAACACGC